>Ga0207683_10000003_pt1 | contig 191866 bp, 173 predicted proteins | sample KBSM73metaG_FD_184333 | JGI IMG/M metagenome (GOLD analysis project Ga0207683, IMG submission 184333) | Miscanthus rhizosphere microbial communities from Kellogg Biological Station, Michigan, USA - KBS M7-3 metaG (SPAdes) (version 2) | ecosystem: Host-associated > Plants > Roots > Rhizosphere...
CGCCAGCCGTCCCAGCGCACGACTGAAGGGATGCGACGTTCAGCCGCGAACCTGCCCGCTGCCGAGCACGACCCACTTGCGCGACGTCAGGCCCTCGAGGCCCACGGGGCCGCGCGCATGGAGCTTGTTGGTCGAGATGCCGATCTCCGCGCCGAGGCCGTACTCGAAGCCGTCGGCGAAGCGCGTCGACGCGTTCACCAGCACCGAGCTCGAGTCGACCTCGCGGAGGAAGCGCATCGCGTTGCCGTGGTTCGCCGTGACGATCGCGTCCGTGTGCTGCGAGCCGTATTTCGCGATGTGGTCGATCGCCGCGTCCAGCGTGTCGACGACCCGCACCGAAAGGATCGGCGCCAGGTACTCCGTGTACCAGTCGTCCTCGGTGGCCGGCGTCATCGCGGGCACGAGCGCGCGCGCCCGGTCGTCGCCGCGCAACTCGACGCCCTTGCCGGCGTAGATCGCACAGAGCGGCGGCAGCACGCGCTGCGCGATCTCCGCGTGGACGAGCAGCGTCTCCATCGTGTTGCACGGCGAGTAGCGCTGCGTCTTCGCGTTGTCCGCGATGCGGATCGCCATGTCGACGTCCGCGCCGGCGTCGACGAACACGTGGCACACGCCATCGAGGTGCTTGATCACCGGCACCTTCGCCTCGCGCGCGACGCGCTCGATCAGGCTCTTGCCGCCGCGCGGCACGATCACGTCGACGTGACGGTCGTCGGCGATCAGGTGGCCGACGGCGGCGCGGTCGGCGGTGGCTACCACCTGCACCGCCGATTCCGGCAGGCCGGCAGTCGCGAGGCCCTCGTGGACGCACGCTGCGATCGCCTGGTTGCTGCGCAGCGCCTCCGAGCCGCCGCGCAGGATCGACGCGTTGCCCGCCTTGAGGCACAGCCCCGCGGCGTCCGCCGTGACGTTCGGACGCGATTCGTAGATGATGCCGATCACGCCGAGCGGCACCCGCATCATGCCCACCTGGATGCCGGACGGGCGGCTGCGAAGCTCGGCGATCTCGCCGATCGGATCGGGAAGCGCCACGATCGCGTCGAGGCCGGCGGCCATCGCCGCGATCGTCTGCGGCGTGAGTGTGAGGCGGTCGACGAACGCCGCGTCCTGCCCCGCGGCGCGCGCCGCGGCGACGTCCTCGGCGTTGGCGGCGAGAAGCCGCGCTTCGTCGCGGCGGATCGCAGCGGCCATCGCGGCGAGCGCCTCGTTGCGCGTGGCGGTGCCTGAGCGCGCCACGCCGCGCGCTGCGGCGCGCGCGGCCTCCCCGACGCCGTCCATGTAGGCGCGGACGTCGGCGAACGTGCCGAGGCCGGGGACGTTCAGGTTCGTCATGCGGCGATTGTAGCGCGCGACGCCGGCCCGCCGGCGCCGCGGCAAGGGACGGTCACGGCAGGTTCTCGCGGAAGATCACCTGGCTTCGCGTCGTCTCGACGCCCGACAGCATGTCGCGGCGCTCGCGCAGGTTGGTGAAGATCCGTATGCAGCTCATGATCGCGTTGGCCGGGCTCTGGTTGATCACCGCGTCCATCGTGCCGTCGATCAGCAGCGCCCGCGTGTCCGGCGTCAGCCCGTGGCCGATCAGCACGATCTCCCGGTCGCGGCCCCGTTCCTTCAGCCCGCGCCCGATGCCGGCGGCGCCGCCACCGATGTTGTAGATCGCGGCGAGGTCGGGATGCTGCTCGAGCAGCGCGCGCGTCTGCCGGTGGTTCGTCTGCTCGTCGTCGTAGCCTTCGCGCAGACCCACGACCTGCATCTGCGGGTAGTGCTCGGCGAAGAGATGGAGAAAGCCCGCCTCGCGCTCCTCGTGCGCCCGGTAGCTCAGCGACCCGGCGATCATCGCGATCTTCGCGTTCCGCGCCGGGCCGACGAACCGCGCGATCAGGTAGCCGGCCGTCCGCCCCGCCGCGCGATTGTCGAGGCCGACGTAGGCCGCCCGCCGGGACGCCGACAGGTCGGACACCAGCGTGATCGCCGGGATGCCGAGGTCCGCGAGCTCCGCCACCGCTTCGCGCACGGCGGGATGCTCGAGCGCCATGAACGCGACGCCGTCGCTGCGCCGCCCGCGTTGCAGCAGCAGCCGCGTCAGCGCTTCCGGATTGAAGCTCTCGACGAACGCCACGCGGCAATTCACGTTGAAGGGCGCCCAGTGGGATTCCGACGAGCGGACCCATTCGCCCAGCATCTGCAGGAAGCGGCTGCTGCGGTCCGGCAGGATGAACAGCAGCCGCATCGGCCGCGGCGCCAGGGCCGCGTACAGCTCGGCCTGCGGCAGGTAGCGGAGCTCGTCGGCGGCCTTCAGCACGCGGTGCAGCGTCGCCGCCCGCACGCCGGGCCGCCGGTGAACGACGCGGTCGACGGTGGCGGTCGAGACGCCGGCCAGGCGGGCAACGTCGTTCACGGTAGGCAGTTCGCGGGTCATGGGGCGCGGGAGGTGGGGCAGCCGTCATGGTAATCCATCAAAACCGATCATGTCTGTGCGTTGAGCCCCCGGCGGCGGCGGACTACGGTTCGGGTCGCGCGCCGCCGGCGCGCCGGGACGCGGCCCATGCCGGGCGCGGAGGAGCGGGCAATGACGGGCAAGGGCAAGCTGGACGGTCGCGTGGCGTTGGTCTTCGGCGCCGGCTCCATCGGCGAAGGCTGGGGCAACGGCAAGGCCGCCGCGGTGGCGTACGCGCGGAGCGGGGCGCGCGTGGTCGCCGTGGACAGCGTCGCGGCCGCGGCGGCGGTGACGCGCGACCTCGTCCGCGGCGAAGGCCACGAGGCGGAGTCGGTGGCGGCCGACGTCACGCGGTGGGACGACGTGCAGCGCGCCGTCGACCACGCCGTGGCCCGGTACGGCCGCGTCGACATCCTCCACAACAACGTCGGCATCACGTCGCAGGGCGGTCCGGTCGAGACCACCGAAGAGGTGTGGGACCGCGTGATGACCGTCAACGTCAAAGGCATGTTCCTGACCTGCAAGAGCGTGCTGCCGCTGATGGAGGCGCAGGGCAGCGGGGCGATCGTGAACATCGGCGCCCTGGGCGGCGTGCGCTGGACGGGCTACGCGTACTGCGCCTACGCGGCGTCCAAGGGCGCAGTCAACTCGCTCACGCAGAGCGTGGCGCTGCAATACGCGGCCAAGGGAATCCGCGCGAACTGCATCCTGCCGGGCGTCATGGACACGCCGCACATCTACCGCCAGATTTCCGGGTTCTACAGCAGCGACGAGGAGATGGTCGCGGCGCGCAACAAGCTGTCGCCCACCGGCCGCATGGGCGACGCCTGGGACGTGGCGAACGCGGCGGTGTTCCTCGCGTCCGACGACGCGCGCTTCATCAACGGCGTCGAGCTGATGGTCGACGGCGGCATGCACGTCCGCTGCGGCTGATCGGCGTCTAACATCAAAACACATCAACGGGCGCAATTGCGCCGCCGCCCTCGACCGAACTAGTCTTCGCGGGCAGACGGCGCACGGAACGCACCAGACTTCCGGCCCGGTCCATCGCCAACCAACAGGAGGAGAACCCATGGCTGAATCCAGGACGGTGACACGGCGCACGGTGCTGCGCGCATTGGGCGCGGCGACCGCGACGGGCGTCGCCGGCATGTTTCCCGGCTTGGCCCACGCCGCGCCGGAGTTCACGTTCAAGTACGCCAACAACCTTCCCGTCACGCATCCGCTGAACGTGCGGGCGCAGGAGGCGGCCGCGCGCATCGCCGCCGAGAGCAAGGGAAGAATGGAAGTGAAGATCTTCCCCAACAACCAGCTCGGTGGCGACACGGACATGCTCGCGCAGGTCCGGAGCGGCGGCATCGACATGTTCAACGCCGGCACGCAGGTGATCGCCACGCTCGCGCCGATCAGCGCGCTGACGGCCGTGGGCTTCGCGTTCCCCGGCTACGACCAGGTGTGGAAGGCCGTCGACGGCAAGCTCGGCGACACGATCCGCGCCGCGTTCGCCAAGGTCGGGCTGCATACGCTCGACAAGATGTGGGACAACGGCTTTCGCCAGATCACGACGAGCACACGGCCGGTCGTCACGGCCGCCGACCTGACGGGCATGAAGATACGGGTGCCGGTGAGCCCCATGGGCATCTCGATGTTCAAGGCGCTGTCGGCGTCACCCACGAGCCTGCAGTTCAGCGAGGTGTATTCCGCGCTGCAGACCAAGGTGGTCGACGCGCAGGAGAACCCGCTCGCCATCGTGCAGACCGCCAAGCTCTACGAGGTGCAGAAGTTCTGCTCGCTGACGAACCACAGCTGGGACGGCTACCACCTCGTCATCAATGGCCGCGCATGGCGGGGTCTGCCGGACGACCTGAAGGAGATCTACACGCGGGCGTTCAACGAGGCCGGGCTGCTGCAGCGCGAGGACGTGCGCAAGCTGAACGAGTCGCTGCAGGCGGAGCTCACGTCGAAGGGCCTCACCTTCAACGCGGCGGATCCGAAGACGTTCCGCGACCAGCTCCGCCAGGCCGGCTACTACGCCGAGTGGAAGGGCAAGTTCGGCGACGAGGCGTGGGCGCTGCTCGAATCGACGGTCGGCAAGGTCTCCTGACCGCCATGGAACCCGGCGCGGACCGCCTCGCCGGCGGGGCGCTCGCGCACGCCGCCGCGACAGGCCGCGCCCGCGGTGTCGTCGATCACCTCGACCGCGCGCTCGGGCGACTCGTCGAGTGGCCCGCGGCCGCGCTCGTCGTCGCGGAAATCGTCGTGCTGCTCTCCGGCGTGATCTCGCGCTATGCGTTCCACGCGCCGCTCGTCTGGTCGGACGAGCTCGCGTCGATCCTGTTCCTGTGGCTGTCGATGCTGGGCGCGGTGGTGGCGTTGCGGCGCGGCGAGCACATGCGGATGACGGCGTTCGTCGCCAAGGCCGATGCGGGCGCGTCGGCGTTCCTCGACACGCTGGCGATCGCCGCGTCCCTCGCGTTCCTGCTGCTGATCGCGTATCCGGCCTGGGACTACGCGACCGAGGAGGCCATCGTCGTCACGCCGGCGCTGGAGATCAGCAACGCGTGGCGGGCGTCGGCGCTGCCGATCGGCACCGCGCTGATGATCGTCGTCTGCGTGCTGCGGCTGATCCGCACCGGCACGCTGCGGCACGCGATCGCGGCGCTGGCGACGGTCGCGGCGATCGTGCTCGCCTTCTGGCTGGCCGGCCCGTATCTGCTGCCGCTCGGCAAGCTCAACCTCGTGATCTTCTTCGCCGGCGTCGTCGGCGCGTGCGTGTTCGCCGGCGTGCCCATCGCGTTCTCGTTCGCGCTGGCGACCTTCGGCTTCCTCGCGCTCACCACGCGCACGCCGATGCTCGTGATGGTGGGGCGGATGGACGAGGGGATGTCCCACCTCATCCTGCTCGCGGTGCCGCTGTTCGTATTCCTCGGGCTGCTGATCGAGATGACGGGCATGGCGCGCGCGATGGTGCAGTTCCTCGCGAGCCTGCTGGGCCACGTGCGCGGCGGCCTCAACTACGTGCTGATCGGCGCGATGTACCTGGTGTCCGGCATCTCGGGCTCGAAGGCGGCCGACATGGCGGCGATCGCGCCGGTGCTGTTTCCGGAAATGAAAAAGCGCGGCGCCAAGCCGGGGGACCTCGTCGCGCTCCTCGCCACGACCGGCGCGCAGACGGAGACGATCCCGCCGTCGATCGTGCTCATCACCATCGGCTCGGTCACCGGCGTGTCGATCGCGGCGCTGTTCACCGGCGGCCTGCTGCCGGGGCTCGTGCTCGGCCTGGCGCTGTGCGTCGTCGTATGGCGGCGCTACCGGCACGAGGATCTGCGCGGCGTGGAGCGCCAGCGCGCCGGCGCCATCACGCGCGCGTTCCTGTACGCGCTGCCCGCGGTGGCGCTGCCGTTCGTGATACGCGCGGCAGTCGTCGAGGGCGTCGCCACCGCCACCGAGGTGTCGACGATCGGCATCGCCTACTCGGCGCTCGCCGGGCTGCTGTTCTACCGCTGCTTCGCCTGGCGGCGGCTGCCGGCGATGCTGCTCGAGACGGCCGCGCTGTCGGGCGCGATCATCTTCATCATCGGCGCCGCCACGGCGATGGCGTGGGGCCTCACGCAATCCGGCTTCGCGCAGGATCTTGCCGGCGCGATGGAGCGGCTGCCGGGCGGGCGCGCCACGTTCATCGCCGTCTCGCTCGTCGCGTTCATCGTCCTCGGCAGCGTGCTCGAGGGCATTCCCGCGATCGTGCTGTTCGGTCCGCTGATGTTCCCGATCGCCCGCGCCGTGGGCGTGCACGAGGTCCAGTACGCGATGATCGTCGTGCTGGCGATGGGCGTGGGGTTGTTCGCGCCGCCGTTCGGCGTCGGCTACTACGCGGCGTGCGCGATCGGCAAGGTCGACCCGAACGAGGGCATCCGCCCGATCTGGGGCTACATGGCGGCGCTGGTCGTCGGACTGCTGCTCGTCGCCGCGATCCCGTGGCTCTCGATCGGCTTCCTCAAGAACTGAATCTCTCACGCTGACAATCACGGAGCTGCAATGAGCCGATTCCTGGGCGAGATCCGCCAGCTGGGCTACGTCGTCGACGACGTCGAGGCCGCGATGAAGTACTGGAGCGCGACCCTCGGCGTGGGCCCCTGGTACTACAACCCGAAGGTGCCGATCGAGAACTACGTCTACCGGGGCGAGCGCCACGCGCCGCACAACTCCGTGGCGCTCGCGAACTCGGGCTTCGTGCAGGTGGAGCTGATCCAGACGCGCAACGACGTCCCGTCGATGTACCGCGATTTCCTGCGGCAGGGCCGCACCGGTCTGCAGCACGTCGCGTACTGGACCGCCGATTACGACGCCGACCTCGCGCGGCTCACCGCGCAGGGCTTCGAGCCCGTCATGAGCGGCGAGGTCGGGGAGCGCGGCCGCTTCGTCTACTTCGACACCGAATACCACCCGGGCACCGTGATCGAGCTGTCCGAAGTGGCGGGCCCGAAGGGCCGCATGTTCGACCTGATCCGCGAGTCGTCGCGGAACTGGGACGGCAGCGATCCCGTCCGGCCGTTCCCCGACCTCCGGCAGCTCCAGGCGGCATGAACGGCGAGCGCGTCGTCGCGCGCTATCTGGTCGAGACGCCGCTCGACCCCGCCGCCGTCGCCGAGGTGATGGCGGGCGAGCAGTCGAGCGGCACGTTCGTGCGCGTCGGCGGCGAAACCGACGCGCTGCGGGCGCGCTCGCGCGCGACGGTGGAGGCCGTCGTGCCGCTCGCCACCGTCGACCGCCCGAGCCTGCCCAACGCCTGGCTCGAGCGCCGGCACGTCGCGGGGCCCTGGCGCCGCGCGCAGATCGACATCGCGTATCCGGTCGCCAACGTCGGCGCGAACCTCGCGACGCTGGCATCGACGGTTGCCGGCAACCTCTACGACCTCGGCGAGGTGACCGGCCTGCGGCTCGAGACGCTGCACGTGCCGGCCGCGTATCGCGCACGCTTCGAACGGCCCCGCGTCGGGATTCCCGGCACGCGCCGCGCGACCGGCGTGATGGAGGGCGCGCTCGTCGGCACGATCATCAAGCCGAACGTCGGGATGTCGGCGGAGGAGACGGCCGGGCTGGTCGGCCGGCTTTGCGCCGCCGGCGTCGATTTCATCAAGGACGACGAGTGCTGCGCGGATCCCGACCACGCGCCGATCGCGGCGCGCGTGCCTGCGGTCATGCGCGTGGTGCGCGCGCACGCCGAGCGCACCGGCAAGCGCGTGATGGTGGCGTTCAACGTCACGGACGAGACCGACGCCATGCGCCGCCACGCCGATCTGGTCGAGCGCGAGGGCGGCTCGTGCGTCATGGCGAGCCTCAACGCCTGCGGCTACTCGGCGGTGCAGACGCTGCGCCGGCACACCCCGCTCGCGCTGCATGGACACCGCAACGGCTTCGGCGCCCTGTCGCGGCATCCCGCGCTCGGCATCGGCTTCCAGGCGTACCAGACGCTGTGGCGCATGACGGGCGTCGATCACATGCACGTGCACGGGCTGCAGGGCAAGTTCGCGCAGACGGACGAAGAAGTGGTGGCGTCGGCGCGCGATTGCTACACGCCGCTGGCAGAGGACGCCGACGATGCCGTCATGCCGGCGTTCTCGTCTGGGCAATGGGCGGGGACGGTGCCCGCGACCTGGGCGGCGATCGGCCGCGACGACCTGCTGTTCATGGCCGGCGGCGGCATCCTCGCGCATCCCGACGGCGCCGCCGCGGGCGTTGCCAGCATCCGCGAAGCGTGGAGCGCCGCCCGCGCCGGCGTCGCGCTCGCCGAGCGCGCGCGCGAGTCGCCCGCGCTCGCGCACGCGCTGTCGTTCTTCCAGCGCCCGTGAGCGGTCGCGCGCCGCAAATCGCGTACTACGGCGACGATTTCACCGGCGCCACCGACGCGCTGGCGACCGCGGCTGGCGCGGGATTGCGCAGCCTGCTGTTCCTCGGCGCGCCGACGGCCGAGCAGCTTCGCCGCGCCGGCCCCCTCGATTGCCTCGGCATCGCCGGCGCCGCGCGCTCGATGGCGCCGGCCGCGATGCGCGAAGCGCTCGCCCCCGTGGCCGCGCTGTTCGCCGCGCTGCAGCCGCGGGTGCTCCACTACAAGACGTGCTCGACGTTCGACAGCGCGACGGACGTCGGCAACATCGCGGTCGCGATCGACGTGCTGCACGCGGCTGTTCCCGCGGCAGCGGTGGCCGTCATCGGCGGCCAGCCTAGCCTGCGGCGGTACTGCGTGTTCGGCGAGCTCTTCGCGGCGGCCGGCGACGAGGTCTTCCGAATCGACCGTCATCCCACGATGAGCCGGCACCCGGTGACGCCGATGGCTGAGGCGGACCTGCGGGTGCACTTCGCGCAACTGGGGCTCGCGGACCTGCGGTCGATCGCGTATCCGGCGTATGCGGAAGGCGCTGCAGGCGTGCGCGAGCGGTGGCACGCGCTGCGGCGCGCGGGCGCGCCGGCGGTCCTGTTCGACGTCGCGACGACATCCGACCTCGCGGTGATCGGCGCGGTCCTCGCCGGCGAGCCGCCGGACGCGCCGCTGCTCGCCGTCGGCGCGAGCAGCGTCATCGAGGCGTTTGCGACGCAATGGGGCAACCCTGGCGCGCCGCGCGACGATGGCATCGGGGCGGCGCCGGGCCCGGTGCTGGTCCTGGCCGGCAGCCTGTCGCCCGTGACCGCGCGGCAGGTCGCGCGCGCGACGGCCTATCGTACGCTGCGTCTCGACGCGTCACGACTGGCGGCCGGCGATGCCGGCTATCGCGACGCGACGGTAACGCGCATCGCATCGCACCTCGGCGCCGGCGAGCACGTGCTCGCCTGCACCGTCGACGCGGCGGGGAACGCCCGCACGGACATCCCGGCGCGCGCGCTGGCCGTGGCCGGCGGCGACGTGCTCGCGCGCGTCCTCGCGGCGTGCCCGGTGCGGCGCTTCGGCGTCGCCGGCGGCGACACGTCGAGCCTCGCGATGTCGGCGCTCGACGCGTGGGGCCTGTCGCACCTGTCGCGCATCGCGCCCGGCGTGGCGCTGTGCCGCATCCACAGCGACCGCGCAGCGCTCGACGGCGTCGAGGTGATGCTGAAAGGCGGACAGATGGGCCCGGACGACCTGTTCGACGCCTTCGCCCGCGGCGATCACGCGCGCGCCGCGCGCGCGACTGCGACCTAGGGCGCCGGAATCAGCGTTTGCACGCCGTCGTCCGTGCCCAGCAGGATGACGTCGGCGCCGCGGCGGGCGAAGAGGCCCACCGTGACCACGCCCACGATCGCGCGCACGCGCTCCTCGAGCTCGGCCGGCTGCAGGATGGCGAGGCCGTGCACGTCGAGGATCACGTTGCCGTTGTCGGTGGTGAAGCCCGTGCGCAGCGCCGGCCGCCCGCCGAGCTTGACGAGCTCGCGCGCGACGTAGCTGCGGGCCATCGGGATCACCTCGACCGGCAACGCGAAGCGGCCGAGCACGTCGACGAGCTTGGAGCTGTCGACGATGCAGACGAACTTCCGCGCCACCGCCGCGACGATCTTCTCGCGCGTCAGCGCGCCGCCGCCGCCCTTGATCATCGCGCCGTGCCGCGTCACCTCGTCGGCGCCGTCGATGTACACCGGCACGTCGTCGACGTTGTTGAGCTCGTCGACGAGGATGCCGTGCGCCTTCAGCCGCTCGGCGGACTTCACCGAGCTCGATACCGTGCCGCGGATGCGGTGCCGGATCTTCGCGAGCTCGTCGATGAAGAGGTTGGCGGTGGAGCCGGAGCCGATGCCGATCCACGCGTCGTCGACGACGTACGCCAGCGCGGCGCGCGCGACCGCCTGCTTCTGCTCGTCCTGGGTCATCGCGGCCGCTTTCCGGCGCGACGGCCGCTCACAGGACCATCCGGCGCATGTCGGCGAGCAGCGCGCCGAGATACGCGTTGAAGCGCGCCGCCGCCGCGCCGTCGATCACGCGGTGGTCCCACGACAGCGACAGCGGCAGCAGCAAGCGGGGCGCGAACGCCGCGCCGTCCCACACCGGCCGGATGGCCGAGCGGCAGACGCCCAGGATCGCCACTTCCGGCGCGTTGATGATCGGCGTGAAGTACGTCCCGCCGATGCCGCCGAGGCTGGAGATCGAGAAGCAGCCCCCCTGCATGTCGGCGGGGCCGAGCTTGCCCTCGCGCGCCTTGGCGGAGAGCTCGCCCATCTCCTTCGCGATCGCCAGCACGCCTTTCTGGTCGGCGTTGCGGATCACGGGCACGACGAGACCGTTCGGCGTGTCGGCGGCGAAGCCGATGTGGAAATAGCGCTTGTAGACGAGGTTGTCCCCGTCCAGCGACGCGTTGAACTCGGGGAATTTCGCGAGCGCGGCGCACGCGGCCTTGATCAGGAACGCAAGCATCGTCACCTTCACGCCGCTCTTCTCGTTCTCCTTGTTGAGGCGCACGCGGAACGCCTCGAGGTCGGTGATGTCCGCGTCGTCGTGGTTCGTGACGTGCGGGATCATCACCCAGTTCCGCGCGAGGTTCGCGCCGGAGATCTTCTTTATCCGCGACAGCGGCTTCGACTCGACGGGCCCGAACCTGGCGAAATCGACCCGCGGCCACGGCAGCAGGTTGAGCGCGCCGCCGCTGCCGCCGCCGCTCGCGGCGGCGCCGTCCGCGAGCGTCCGCTTCACGTACGCCTGCACGTCCTCCTGCAGGATGCGTGCCTTCGGCCCGCTGCCGGTCACGCGCGACAGATCGACGCCGAGCTGGCGCGCAAAAGCGCGCACGGAGGGCGAGGCGTGCGCGGCCTTGAACGCGTCGCCGTCGACGGCGGGCGCGGGCGCCGCCGGCGCGCTCGGCGGCGGCGCTTTGACCGGCGCGGCCGCGGGCGTGGCTGGCGCAGGCGCCGGGGCGGGCGCGGCCGCGGGGGCGGCCGGCGCGCTCGCCGCTGCCGGCTTCGCATCGGCCGCCTCGAGCGTCAGCACGACGGTGCCTTCGCTCACCTTGTCGCCCACCTTGACGCGCACGTCCTTCACCACGCCGCCGGCCGGCGACGGCACGTCCATCGTCGCCTTGTCCGATTCGAGGGTGACGAGCGAATCCTCGGCCTTCACCGTGTCCCCCGGCTTCACCAGCACTTCGATGACCGGGATGTCGGCGAAATCGCCGATGTCGGGAACCTTGATCTCGATCGCGCTCATCGCGGCATCTCCGGCGGCGTCATACCGTCCACGGCGCAGGCTTGGCCGGATCGAGCGCGTACTTCTCCATCGCCTCGACGACCTTCGCCGCGGGCACGGTACCGTCGTCGGCGAGCGCCTTCAGCGCCGCGACCGTCACCCACCAGCGGTCGACCTCGAAAAAGTACCGCAGCTTCTCGCGGGTGTCGGAGCGGCCGAAGCCGTCCGTGCCGAGCACGAGGTAGCGGCGCGGCACGAACGCGCGAATCTGCTCGGCGAACGTGCGGATGTAGTCGGTGGCGGCGACGATCGGGCCTTCGGTGGCGGCGAGGCAGGCGGCGACGTGCGACACCCGGGGCGGCGCGGCGGCGTCGAGCATGTTGGCGCGCGCGACGGCATGACCGTCGCGGGCGAGCTCGGTGAACGACGGGCAGCTCCACAGGTCGGATTCGACGCCCCAGTCGGCGCGCAGCAGGTCGGCCGCGGCGATGACTTCGCGGAAGATCGTGCCCGAGCCCAGCAACTGCACGCGTGGGGCCTTCGCTTTCTTCGCTCCCGGCTTGAACAGGTACATCCCCTTGATGATCGACGGCGCCGCGCCGTCGGGCATCGCCGGATGCGGGTAGTTCTCGTTCATCACCGTGAGGTAGTAATAGACGTCCTGCTGCTCCGCATACATGCGCCGCAAGCCGTCCTGGATGATCACCGCGAGCTCGTAGGCGAACGTGGGGTCGTACGACACGCAGTTGGGCACCGTGAGCGAGTAGAGGTGCGAGTGGCCGTCCTCGTGCTGCAGGCCTTCCCCGTTCAGCGTCGTGCGGCCTGCGGTGCCGCCCAGCAGGAAGCCGCGCGCGCGCATGTCGCCGGCCGCCCACGCCAGGTCGCCGACGCGCTGGAAGCCGAACATCGAGTAGAAGATGTAGAACGGGATCATCGGCACGTCGTGCGTCGAGTACGACGTGGCGGCGGCCATCCAGTCGCACATCCCGCCGGCCTCGTTGATGCCCTCCTGCAGGATCTGCCCGTCCTTCGACTCCTTGTAGAACATCAGCTGGTCCTTGTCCTCCGGCGTGTAGAGCTGGCCCTGCTGGTTCCAGATTCCCAGCTGGCGGAACATTCCCTCCATGCCGAACGTCCGCGATTCGTCGGGGACGATGGGCACGACGTGCTTGCCGAGGCTCTTGTCGCGCACCAGCAGCTGGAGGATCTGCACGAACGCCATCGTGGTGGAGATCTCGCGCTCCTCCGTGCTCTTCAGGAAGCGCTCGAACGTGGCGAGCTCGGGGACCGCCAGCGCCTTCGACTTGCGGCGGCGCGTGGGCAGGTAGCCGCCGAGCTCCATCCGCCGCGCGCGCATGTAGTCGAGCTCCTTCGAGCCGTCGGGGAACGTGACGTACGGCACCTCGTCGAGCTTGTCGTCGGGCACGGGGATCTGGAAGCGGTCGCGGAACTTGCGGATCGCCTCGTGCGACATCTTCTTCTGCTGGTGCGTGATGTTCTGGGCCTCGCCCGACTCGCCCATGCCGTAGCCCTTGATCGTCTTGGCGAGGATCACCGTGGGCTGGCCCTTGTGCTGGACCGCCGCTTCGAACGCCGCGTAGATCTTGTGCGGGTCGTGGCCGCCGCGGTTCAGGTTCCAGATCTCCTCGTCCGACCAGTCGGCCACCAGCGCCTTCAGCTCGGGCGTGTTGAAGAAATACTCGCGCACGTAGGCGCCATCCTTCGACTTGAACGTCTGGTACTCGCCGTCGACGCACTCCATCATCCGGCGCTCGAGGATGCCGGCCTTGTCGCGCGCGAGCAGCGCGTCCCAGTGCGTGCCCCAGATGACCTTGATCACGTTCCAGCCGGCGCCGCGGAAATCACTCTCGAGCTCCTGGATGATCTTGCCGTTGCCGCGCACCGGACCGTCGAGACGCTGGAGGTTGCAGTTGACGACGAAGATCAGGTTGTCGAGCTTCTCGCGCGACGCCATGCCGATGGCGCCCATCGACTCCGGCTCGTCCATCTCGCCGTCGCCCATGAAAGCCCACACCTTGCGGCCCTCGGTCTCTACGTGCTCGCGGTCCTGCAGGTACTTCATGAACCGCGCCTGGTAGATCGCCATCAGCGGCCCCAGGCCCATCGAAACCGTGGGGAATTGCCAGAAGTCCGGCATCAGCCACGGGTGCGGATAGGACGAGATGCCCTTGCCGTCGACTTCCTGGCGGTAGAAGTCGAGCTGCTCCTCGGTCAGGCGGCCGAGCATGAACGCGCGCGCGTAGACGCCGGTCGACGAGTGCCCCTGGATGAACACCAGGTCGCCGCCGTGCTCGTCGGAAGGGGCGTGCCAGAAGTGGTTGAAGCCCACGTCGTAGAGCGTCGCGGCCGACGCGAAGCTCGCGATGTGGCCGCCGACGTTCGTGTGCTTGTTCGCGCGCACGACCATGGCCATCGCGTTCCAGCGCACCACCGAGCGGATCGTGTGCTCGATGTTCTGGTCTCCCGGAATGCGCACCTGGCGATCGACGGGGATCGTGTTGATGTACGACGTGTTGGCCGAGAACGGCAGGAACGCGCCCGAGCGGCGCGCCTTGTCGATCAGCTGCTCGATCAGGAAATGCGCGCGGTCCGGGCCCTCCGCCGCCAGCACGCTGTCGAGCGCGTCCAGCCATTCCCGCGTTTCCTGCGGGTCGATGTCGTCTTGCCTGTCCATCGGATCCTCCTCGCGAACCGCCGATTCTATGCGCTGCGCCTCGTCGCCGCGTCCGGGCGTGGGCACGCGAGCGCGCATGCCACTTCGGCCTCGTTCGTCGAATTTACCGCATCGTGGAAATCATTTCCATAATCCGCATCCCGGGCGAGGATTCACGGAACGGCGCGGTTGAATGTAAGCGCTCGCTTTCGCCAGGCCATCGTCCCCGCCGGCGAGGAGCATATTCATCTCTCGGCACTTGGGGTGGCACGGACCAGCAACGCCAGTCCGCACAGCCCGCTCAGCACCCCCATGACGACGAAGCCGGCCCGGTAGCTCCCGGTGGCGCCCGCCAGCACCGCGAAGAGGGGCGGCCCGGCAACCACGCCCGAAAACGTGATGAACCCGGCGGCGCCGGTGATGGCGCCCGCCGAGCCGCGCGGCGCGTGGCGCGCCACTTCGGCGAGCTGCACGCCGTTCCAGCCGATGGCCGACGCGCCGAACACGGCGATCAGCGCCAGCAACGGCGGCGCGGGCCACGCGGCGTCGGCGGACGCCAGCGCCACGCTGCACGCGCACCCGACGACGCCGAGCGCCCCGAGGACCCGCCGCGGCGGCAGGAGGCGATCGGCGACGAAGCCCCAGACGATGCGCCCCGCCACGCCGCCCAGCGTCGTCACCGTCAGCGCCAGGCCTGCCGCGACCAGCGACCAGTGCAGCGCTTCGGTGAGGTACACGACGACGAAGCTCGTCAGGCACATCTGCGTGGCGGCGTAAAAGAAAGACGTCGTCGTGAGCTCCGTCAGCGCGCGCGAGCGCCAGACGAGGCGCAGCGGCGCGAGCACGCCGGCGGAGGTGAGGCGGCGATCGGACTTGAGGTCGGTGTCGAGCGCCCCGCGCACGGCCTGCGCGGCGGCGATGACCGCGATGCCCGCGACGGCGAGCACGACGAACGCGCTCCGCCATCCGAGGGCCAGAGCGAGACCCGGCAGCACCGCGCCCGCCAGCGCCGCGCCGGCCGGGACGCCGGTCTGCTTGATGGAGAACGTCAGCGCCAGCTTGTCGGGCGGCGCGGTGCGGATCAGCACGTGCGAGGACGCGGGCGTGATCGGGCCGTAACCGACGCCGATCACCAGCGCCGCCACCACGAGGAGCGCCACCGCGCGATCGGGAGCGGCGCCGATGACGACGGCGCCGAGCACGCAGAGCACGACGGCGCCCTGCGACACGCGGATCGCGCCGAAGCGCTCGATGAAGCCGCCGCACGCGAGGCTCGCGAGCATCGCGCCTACGTACACCAGCCCGACGAACGCCCCAATCCACTTCGGCGCGATGCCGAACGTCGGCGCGATGGCCGGCGCCAGGACCGCCGTCGCCGTGGCGATGAGCGAGACGAATATCTGGATCGCGAGCGTCGCCGCCAGCGCGACGCCGGGACGCGCCATCGTCATTGCGCCGGGCGGCGCAGTTCCAGCACGCGCGTTTCGGTGATGATCCAGTCGACGACGAGGTCGTGCGGGCCGTACGGCACCGCGTCGACGAGCTGCGCGTCGAAGGCGCCGGCGACGCGCGGCGTGGCGGGGGAAACGAGCGGCAGCAACCGGTCGTAGTAGCCGCCGCCATAGCCCAGCCGGCGGCCGCCCACGTCGAACGCCACGCCCGGCACCAGCACCCAGTCGATCGCGCCCGCAACGAGGATCGGGCAATGCGCCCGCGGCTCGGGAATGTCCCGGTAGCCCGGCGCGACGTCGCGGGCGAGATCGGTGACGCGATGGAGCGTGAGCATTCGCGCGGCGGGATCGACGCGCGGCGACGCCACGATCTTGCCCGCGGCCAGCGCGTGCGTGGCGACGAGGCGCGAATCCCACTCGGTGCGAAACGGCAGCGTGACGAGCAGCGTATGCGCGGCGGCGAACGACGGCAGCGCGACGATGCGCTCGGCGATTGCCGCGCTGGCGGCCGCGCGCACGGCGGGCGGCAGCGAGTCGCGCGCCGCGAGCGCCCGCTCGCGCACGCCGCGCTTGGCCTCGCGCAGCGCGGCACCGGCCAGCGTGGCGGGCGAAGGCAGAGGGACCGCGGGCATCCGCCGATGGTAGCGCAACGGGCTGCCGCCCGACGGCGGGCGCCCGCGCAACATATAATGAGCGTCCCGCTTTCCGGATCGCCGCATGAACCACGCCCACCAGATCTATCGCGAGCGTCGCGACGCCGTGCTGAAGACGATGCGCGACCACGCCGGCGGCGGCGTCGCGCTCGTCCCCACGGCGCCGGAAGTGCCGCGCAACCGCGATTCCTATTTTCCGTACCGGCATGACAGCTATTTCTACTACCTGTCCGGCTTTCCCGAGCCGGAAGCCGTGGTGGCGCTGGTCGCGTCCGCCGACGGCGACAAGCACGTGCTGTTCTGCCGCGACAAGAACGAGGAGCGGGAGATCTGGGACGGCTTCCGCTACGGCCCCGACGCCGCGAGGGAGATCTTCGGCTTCGACGAAGCGCATCCGATCTCGGAAATGCCGGCGCGCCTGCCGGACCTCGCCGCCGACCGGCCCGCGCTGTACACGCCGCTCGGCCTTTTCGGCGACTGGGATCGCCGCGTCACCGACCTGCTGAACGAGATCCGCAACCGCGTCCGCACCGGCGTGGCGGCACCCGACGAAGTGGTCGACGTCCGCGCCGCGCTCGACGCGATGCGCCTCGTCAAGGACAAGCACGAGCTCGCGGTGATGCGGCGCGCCGCGGCGATCTCGGCGGCGGCGCACCGCCGCGCGATGGAGACCGCGCGGCCCGGCTGGTACGAGTACCAGGTCGAGGCCGAGCTGATGCACGAATTCCTCCGCGAAGGGGCGCAGCAGGTCGCGTACTCGTCGATCGTGGGCTCGGGCCCCAACGCCTGCGTGCTCCACTACCGCGACAACAACCGGCAGATGGCCGACGGCGACCTGCTGCTGATCGACGCCGGCTGCGAATACCAGGGCTACGCGTCGGACATCACGCGCACGTTTCCCGTGAACGGCAAGTTCAGCGGGCCGCAGAAGGCGGTGTACGAGCTCGTGCTCGCGGCGCAACTCGCGTGCATCGCCGCCGTGAAGCCCGGCGCCGAATTCCACGACTACCACAAGGTCGCGGAGCGCGTGCTCGCGCAGGGGTTCATCGACCTCGGCCTTTGCAAGGGCTCGCTCGACGAGGTGCTCGAGAACGGCACGTACAAGCAGTTCTACATGCATCGCGCGGGCCATTGGCTCGGCATGGACGTCCACGACGCCGGCCTCTACCAGTCGAAAGGCCTCTCGCAGCGGCTCGCGCCCGGCATGGTGCTCACGGTGGAGCCCGGCGCGTACATCCGGCCGGCCGACAACGTGCCGGAATCGTTCTGGAACATCGGCATCCGCATCGAGGACGACGTGCTCGTCACCGCGACCGGCGTCGAGAACCTGACGGACGCCGCGCCGAAGACCGTCGCCGACGTCGAGGCCGCCTGCAAGCGTTGACGGCGCGCCTTCACGACGTCGTCATAGCAGGCGCGGGGCCGGTCGGCGGCACGCTGGCGCTGGCGCTGGCGGACGCCGGGCTCGACGTCGTGGCGCTCGACGCGCGCGAGCCCGGCGCCACGCCCCGCGGCGATCGCTCGCTCGCGCTGTCGCACGGCGCGCGGCTCATCCTCGAGCGGCTCGCGATCTGGCCGGCGCTCGCGGCGACGCCGAACGCGGTCACGCCGATCTCGTCGATCGACATCTCGCAGGCTGGCGGCTTCGGCGTCGCGGTCCTCGACGCCGCCGACCATGGCCTGCCGGCGCTCGGCTACGTCGTCTCGTACCGCGCGCTCGGCGCGGCGCTGGACGCCGCGCTCGCGAAGCGCGCGATCACGATGCGCTTCGGCGCCGCCGTGACGCACGTCGGCGGCACCCCGGCTTATGCCGCCGTCACGCTGGCGGACGGCGACACGCTGACCGCGCGCCTCGCCGCGGTGGCCGACGGCACCGGCGCCACGGTCGCCGGCATCGCGCGCGAGCGGCGCGATTACGGACAGGTGGCGCTGGTCGCGCACGTCGACATGACGCCCCCGCAGGCGGGCCGCGCGTACGAGCGCTTCACGCCGGAAGGACCGATGGCGCTGCTGCCCGAAGGCGACGGCTACGGGCTCGTGTGGACGATGACGCCGGCGCGTGCGGAAACGGTGCTGGCCCTGCCCGACGACGCCTTCCTGGCCGCGCTCACGCAGGCGTTCGGGCGGCACGCCGGTGCGTTCGTGCGGGCGGGCCCCCGCCGCACGTTCCCGCTCGGCCTCGAGCTCGCGCGGCCGACGGTGGGCACGCGCGTCGTCGTCGTCGGCAACGCCGCGCAGGCGCTGCATCCGGTGGCCGGCCAGGGCTTCAACCTCGGGCTGCGCGATGCGCACGAGCTCGCGGAAGCGATCGTCGACACGCCGCGCGAGGCGCTCGGCGGCCATGCGATGCTCGCCGCGTACGCCCGCCGCCGCCGTCCCGACCGCGCCGCGAGCGTCGCGCTCACCGACGGGCTCGTGCGCATTTTCGGCAACGACGCCGCGCTGCTGCGCTGGCCGCGCGGCATCGCGCTCGCGCTGCTCGACGCGCTGCCGCCCGCGAAGCGCGCGTTCACGCGCGCGATGATGTTCGGCCCTCGCTGAAGCGGGGGAGGGCAGCAGCGACGCGCGGCCGCCGGGGCCGCGTAAGTGAGCGCCCGTTCACGCGCCGTGTGTTGTGTACGGCGCCGCACACTCGCGACGCGTTTCCGGTGCGCGTGGCAGCGCGCTGGCGCGCGACTTGCTATGTGCTGATTTCCCGTTGCGCGCGCGCGAACTCCAGCGCACGCGCCTCAGAAAATCCCCGACGAACGCGCCAACGCCGGCAGTCGATCGCGGTATAATTCGCACCTTCTCCTGTTGCAAATCCTGCTCGCGTTTCCTCGATGCGCATCGGCCCCTACGCCCTGCCGAATACCCTCGCTGTCGCACCGATGGCGGGTGTCACCGATCGGCCATTCCGCCAGCTCTGCAAGCGCCTCGGCGCCGGCTACGCCGTGTCGGAGATGGTCGGCTCGGACCCGCGGCTGCGGCACACGGCGAAGTCTCGCCGGCGCATCGATCATGCAGGCGAGGTGGCGCCGATCGCCGTGCAGATCGCGGGCGCCGATCCGGCGATGCTCGCCGATGCCGCGCGCTACAACGCCGACCTCGGCGCGCAGATCATCGACATCAACATGGGTTGCCCGGCGAAGAAGGTCTGCAACGCCGCCGCCGGCTCCGCGCTGCTCGGCAACGAGCCGCTGGTGGCGCGCATCGTGGCGGCGGTCGTGGCCGCGGTCGACGTCCCGGTCACGCTGAAGATCCGCACCGGATCTGCGCCCGGTGCCCGCAACGCGCTCGCCATCGCGCGCATCGCGGAGGACGCCGGCATCGCGGCGCTCGCCATCCACGGCCGCACGCGCGCATGCGCGTTCGTCGGCGCCGTCGAATACGGCACGATCGCCGCGGTGAAGCGCAGCGTGCGCATTCCGGTGCTCGCGAACGGCGACATCGACACGCCGGAGCGGGCGCGGCAGGTGCTGGCGCTGACGGGCGCCGACGGCCTGATGATCGGTCGCGCCGCGCAGGGCCGCCCGTGGATCTTCCGCGAGATCTCGCACTACCTGGCGACGGGCGAATCGCTTCCGCCGCCCACCGTCGCCGAAGCGCGCGCGCTGATCCTCGAGCATCTCGCCGACCACTACGCGTTCCACGGCGAGGAGATGGGCGTGCGCACGGCGCGCAAGCATCTCGGCTGGTATGCGGCCGGCCTCGCCGGCGGCGCGGAGCTCCGGCGCGAAGTGAACGCCGCCCTCACCACCGCTGCGCAGCAGGCGGCGGTCGAGCGGTTCTGCGAGCGCCTCGCCGCCACCGGCCTGCGCCTCACCTACGTTTCCGCGGACGCCGCCGTGCATCCGCTGTCAGCATCGAGCGATACCGGCGTCAAGTCCGGATCGACGTGGGTCGGGGAGGCCCTCGCTGCTTGAAAAAGAACCTGCGCGTCAACGGCAGCAACGAGATCGGCCGCAGCGTCGAGAAATCGCTGGACGACTATTTCCGCAAGCTGGACGGCGAGCCGCCGCATGGGGTCTACGACATGGTGATCACGCACGTCGAGCGTGCGTTGCTGACGTCCATGCTCGAGCGCGCGAACGGCAACCAGACCCAGGCGGCGGACATGCTCGGCATGAACCGCAACACGCTCCGCGCGAAGCTCTCCAAGTACCACCTCATCTGAGGCTTCGTGTCGGAGCCGATAACGCAGGCGTTGCTGTCGGTCTCCGACAAGACCGGCATCGTGGATTTCGCGCGGCAGCTTTCGGCCGCGGGCGTCCGGCTCCTTTCCACCGGCGGCACGGCCAGGGCGCTCGCCGACGCCGGCCTGCCGGTGACCGACGTCGGCAGCTACACCGGCTTTCCGGAAATGCTCGACGGCCGCGTCAAGACGCTGCACCCCAAGGTGCACGGCGGCATCCTCGCGCGCCGGGAGCTGCCGGCCCACCGTGACGCGCTTGCGCAGCACGGCATCCCCACGATCGACCTCGTCGTCGTCAACCTCTACCCGTTCCGCGAGACGGTGGCGCGGCCCGACTGCACGCTGGAGGACGCGATCGAGAACGTCGACATCGGCGGGCCGTCGATGGTGCGCGCGGCGGCGAAGAACTGGCCGCACGTCGGCGTCGTCGTCGATCCGGCCGATTATGCCGCGCTGGCCGCGGAGCTCCGCGCGAACGGCAACGCGCTGTCGGCGGCCACGCGCTTTCGCCTGATGCAGAAGGCGTTCGCGCATACGGCGTCCTACGACGGCGCCATCGCCAACTGGGTCACGGCGCGCGATCCCGACGGCGTGGCGGCGGACTTTCCGGCGTCGCTCAACTTCGGCGGCACCAAGGTGCAGGACATGCGCTATGGCGAGAACCCGCACCAGAAGGCGGCGTTCTACCGCGAGGACGCCCCCCTGCCTGGCAGCATCGCCACGTATCGGCAGCTCCAGGGCAAGGAGCTGTCGTACAACAACGTCGCCGACGCCGACGCCGCGTGGGAGTGCGTGAAAACGTTCGCCGAGCCGGCGTGCGTGATCGTCAAGCACGCCAATCCGTGCGGCGCGGCGGTCGCGGCGGCGCCGCTCGCCGCGTATCGCGCCGCGCTCGCGACCGATCCCACGTCGGCGTTCGGCGGGATCATCGCGTTCAACCGGCCGGTCGACGCCGCCACGCTGGAAGTGGTCGCCGCGCAGTTCCTCGAAGTGCTGATCGCTCCGGCGTATACCGACGACGCGCTGGCCGCGATCGCGCGCAAGGCCAACGTCCGCGTCCTGGCGGTGGCGCTGCCGGAAGCCACGTCCACTGCGCAGCTCGACTTCAAGCGCGTCGGGGGTGGCTTTCTCGTGCAGTCGGCCGACAACCGCAACGTCGCGGCGGCGGAGCTCACCGTGGTCACGCGCAAGGCGCCCACGCCGGAGCAGGTCACGGACCTGCTGTTCGCCTGGCGGGTCGCGAAGTTCGTCAAGTCGAACGCCATCGTCTATTGCGGCGGCGGCCGCACGCTCGGCATCGGCGCCGGCCAGATGAGCCGCGTCGACTCCACGCGCATCGCCGCGCTGAAGGCCGCCAGCGCGGGGTTGTCGCTCGCGGGCTCGGCGGTGGCGTCGGATGCATTCTTCCCCTTCCGCGACGGCCTCGACGTCGTCGCGGACCAAGGTGCGGCCGCCGTGATCCAGCCCGGCGGCAGCGTTCGCGACAACGAAGTGATCGCCGCCGCCGACGAACGCGGCCTCGCGATGGTGTTCACCGGGATCCGCCATTTTCGCCACTGACCTCGTCGACCATGATGCCAGCGCTCAGGAGCCTGACGTTCTGCGCCGCGTTCGCGTGCGCGCTACCTGCCCATGCCGCCTGCTCCGATCTCTGGGATTGGTTCGACAAGGGCTGCCGCCGGGTTGCCGACACCTGGCGCGATGGCAACGACGAGATTCTGCTCTCCGGCTACTCGTGGCACATACCGGCGACCTGGACGCCCGAGCGGCGCGCCGAGCTCAACGACAACGCCTGGGGCGGCGGCTACGGCCGCACGGTCGAGGATCCCGACGGTGACACGCACACGGTGTTCTATCTCGGCTTCCTCGATTCGCATCGCAACTGGGAATCGAACCTCGGCTACGCCTGGTCGACGTACTGGGGCGCGCGCGACAGCGTCCAGGTGGGACTGGGCTACACGGCGATGCTCGTGCAGCGCCCGGACATCGCCGCCGGCGTCCCGTTCCCCGCGGTCTTGCCGCTCCTCTCGTTCCGCTACCAGCAGGCGAACCTCGTGATGACGTACATCCCGACGCTCGGCGGCGGCGTCAACCACGGCAGCACGCTGTACGTCTTCGGGCGCTTCACGCTCGACACCAAGTACAACCGGTGAACGTGCTCGTCATCGGCGGCGGCGGTAGGGAGCACGCGCTCGCGTGGAAGCTCGCCCAGTCGCCGCGCGTGGCGAAGGTGTTCGTCGCGCCGGGTAACGCGGGCACCGCGCGCGAGCCCGACCTCACGAACGTCGCCATCGCGGACATCCCCGGGCTCGTCGAGTTCGCCAGGGGCGAGAACGTCGCGCTGACCATCGTCGGACCGGAGGCGCCGCTCGCCGCGGGCGTGGTCGACGCCTTCCGCGCCGCGGGTCTGCGCATCTTCGGCCCGACGCGCGCCGCCGCGCAGCTCGAGAGCTCGAAGGACTACGCCAAGGCGTTCATGGCGCGCCACGGCATTCCCACCGCCGAATACAGGACGTTCACGGCGGCCGCCGACGCCCACGCGTACGTCGACGGCCGTGGCGCGCCCATCGTCATCAAGGCCGACGGCCTCGCCGCGGGGAAGGGCGTGGTCGTCGCGGCCACGCGCGAGGAAGCGCACGACGCGATCGACGCCATGCTGGTTGGCGGCGCCCACGGCAGCGCCGGCGCCCGCGTGGTGATCGAGGATTTTCTCGCCGGCGAGGAAGCCAGCTTCATCGTGATGGTCGATGGCCGGCACGTGCTCCCGCTCGCGTCGTCGCAGGATCACAAGCGGCTTCGCGACGGCGACACCGGCCCCAACACCGGCGGCATGGGCGCGTATTCGCCGGCGCCCGTCGTCACGCCCTCGATGCACGCCCGCATCATGCGCGAGGTGGTGATGCCGACGGTCGAGGGCATGGCCGCCGACGGCATTCCGTACACCGGCTTTCTGTACGCGGGCGTGATGATCGACGCCGCCGGCGTCCCGAAGGTGCTGGAGTTCAACTGCCGGCTGGGCGATCCCGAGACGCAACCGATCATGGTGCGGCTGAAGTCCGATCTCGTCGATCTCGCGCTCGCCGCGGTGAACGGCACGCTCGACCGCGTCGAGGCCGAATGGGATCGCCGCGCGGGCTTGGGCGTCGTGCTCGCCGCCGCCGGCTACCCCGACGCGCCGCAGCCGGGCGCGGTGATCCACGGCTGCGACGACGTGACCGCGGCCACGCACCCGGACGCCAAGGTGTTCCACGCCGGAACGGCCGACGCCGACGCCGACGGCGCCGTCGTCGTCAGCGGCGGACGCGTGCTGTGCGTGACGGCGCTCGGCGATTCCGTGCGCCAGGCGCAGCGCGCCGCGTACGACGCGGTGGCGCGCATCCATTTCGACGGCATGCAGTACCGCACCGACATCGGCCATCGCGCGCTTGCGCGAAAGGCCTGACGCGCCGATGACCGACGCCGATCCGCGCGACTATTTCGTCGGATTGCAGGCGCGCATCGCCGATGCCCTCGGCGCGATCGAAGGCGCGCCGCTGCGCCGCGACGAATGGACGCGCCCCGAGGGCGGGGGCGGCATCTCGCGGATGGTCGAGGACGGCGCGGTGCTGGAGCGCGGCGGCGTGCTGTTCTCGCACGTCACCGGCGACAAGCTGCCGCCGTCCGCCACGGCGCAGCGGCCGGAGCTCGCCGGCCGCGCATGGGAGGCGATGGGCGTGTCCCTCGTCCTGCATCCGCGCAATCCGTACGCACCCACCGTGCATCTGAACGTCCGGCATTTCGTCGCGCGCAAGGCCGGCAGCGAGCCCCTGTGGTGGTTCGGCGGCGGGATGGATCTCACGCCCTATTACGGCTTCGCCGAGGACGCCACGCACTTCCATCGCACGTGCCGCGACGCGCTGGCGCCGTTCGGCGAGGGTGTGCACGCGCGCTACAAGGCGTGGTGCGACGAGTATTTCTACCTGAAGCATCGGCGCGAGCCGCGCGGCGTCGGCGGCATTTTCTTCGACGACCTCGCCGACGGCGGCTTCGAGCGATGCGCAGCACTCACGCGATCGGTCGGCGACCACTTCCTGCCGGCGTATGCGCCGATCCTCACACGCCGGCACCCGCTGCCGTACGGCGAGCGCGAGCGCGACTTCCAGGCGTACCGGCGCGGTCGCTACGTCGAATTCAACCTGGTCTGGGACCGCGGAACGCTCTTCGGCCTGCAATCGAACGGACGGACGGAGGCGATCCTGCTGTCGCTGCCGCCGGTGGTCAAATGGCGCTACGACTGGCAGCCCGCCGCGGGCACGCCCGAGGCCGCGCTCTACACCGATTTCCTCATCGCCCGGGATTGGCTCGCGTGACGCCGGGGTCGCAGTGAGCGCCGGCGACGATCCGCGTCCGCCGCGGCAGACCGCCGACGCCGACCGCCATCTGGAGGAGACGCCGCTCGGCGGAGAGTGGGTGTACGACGGCGCGCTGCTGCACGTGCGCCGCGACACCGTGCGGCTGCCCGACGGCGGCAGCGCGACGCGCGAATACGTCGTGCATGCCGGCGCCGTGCTGATCGTGCCCGTGCTGGACGACGGCACGCTGGTGATCGAGCGCCAGCACCGCTATCCGATGAATCGCGTGTTCGTCGAGTTCCCGGCCGGCAAGCTCGATCCCGGCGAGGCGCCGCTCGCCACCGGCAAGCGGGAGCTCCGCGAGGAGGCGGGCTACGCGGCCGCGCGGTGGACGCGCCTCGGTGTGATCCATCCGGTGGTGTCGTATTCGACCGAGGCGATCGAGTTCTACGTGGCGGAGGGCCTGACGCACGTGGGCAGCGCGCTCGACGACGGCGAGTTCCTCGACGTCGGCACGATGTCGGCGGAGGCGATGGAGGACGCGATCGCCCGCGGCGAGATCACCGACGCCAAGACGATCGCCGCGCTCTACATGTACCTGCGCCATCTGCGCACGCGAACGGTGGCGTGCCGCGTCGTCGTCCACGGCCGCGTGCAGGGCGTCGGCTTCCGCTACGCGACGATGGCCGCCGCGCAGGCCGCGGGTGTGTCGGGGTGGGTGCGCAACCGCCGCGACGGCAGCGTCGAGGCGTTCCTGCAGGGTGACGACGACGCCATACGGCGCGTCGCCGACTGGTGCCGCCGCGGACCGCCGGCGGCGCGCGTCGAGGCGGCGGACGTGGAGCCCGCAACGCCGGACGCGGCTCTCGCGGGCTTCGAGCAGCGCGAGTCGGCGTAGGTCGGGCTTCAGCCCGACGGGTCGTCGCGAACAGGGGTGGCCGCCGCGAGGCGATCGCGGTCGACGGCGAAGATGTCCTTCCACGCCGCATACGACGACGCCGCCCACCACGGCAGCGCCAGCACCAGGCCCAATCCGTACGTCGCCCAGCCGAACAGCAGCAGCACGAGCGACAGCGCGCCGTAGAGCGCGAGCGGCGCCACGTTGCGCGCGAACGCCTGGTAGCTCTGCGCGAATGCCTCGGCGACGCCAAGGCCGTCGAACAGCGCGCCGAACGGCACGAAGGTCACCGGCAGCGACACGGCGATCCCTACCGTGTAGATCGCGAGGATGGTCTGGGGCGAGACGGACGCGTCGTGCCCGAGCGGCAGCAGCATGTTGATGTCGCCGACGGCGTACGCAACGAGCGCTTCCGCCGCGAATACCACGAGGCCGGACAGCGTGACGGCCGCGAGCGCGCGCGGGGGCGCGCCGATGACGGCCAGCAGGTGTGACATGCGGGGCCGGTCGCCGCGGTCGGCGGCGAGGCTCGCGTAGAGCATGCCGCAGGCGGTGAGCGGCAGCACGAACTGCGCGATGACGACGCCCGCCACCGGCACGAGGTCCAGCGTGAAGTCGACCACGAGGACGAGCAGCGCCAGCAGCGCGAACGTGCCGGGACCGCGGCGCCACAGCCGCAACGCTTCGCGATACCAGGCGAGCGCCCGATCGGCTCCGACGGCACGCGCGGTGCGCATGGGCCTCTACACGCTTTCGCCGAGATAGGCGGCGCGCACCTTCGGGTCGTGGAGCAGCGCGTCGGCGGGGCCGGCGAGCGTGATTTCGCCCGACTCCATCACGTAGCCGCGGTGGCTGACCTCGAGCGCGAGCTTGGCGTTCTGCTCGATCAGCAGGATCGTCACGCCTTCGCGGGACACCTCGAGCACCGTCTCGAACACCTTCTGGACCATCAGCGGCGCCAGGCCCATCGACGGCTCGTCGAGGAGCAGGAGCCTCGGCTTCGACATAAGCGCGCGGCCCATCGCGAGCATCTGCTGCTCGCCGCCCGACATGGTGCCGGCCGTCTGGCGCCGCCGCTCCTTGAGGCGCGGGAACAGCGTGAACACGTGCTCGATGTCGTCGCGGACGCCGGCGCTGTCGGAGCGCGCGTACGCGCCCATCTGCAGATTCTCCTCGATCGTCAGCGCGCCGAACACGCCGCGGCCTTCCGGCACCATCGCCAGGCCGCGGCGCACGAGCTCGAACGCGGGCTTGCCGGTGATGTCGCTGCCGGCGTAACCGATCGTCCCCTCCCGCACCGGGAGCAGGCCGCAGATGCCCTTCAGCGTCGTCGTCTTGCCGGCGCCGTTGGCGCCGATGAGGCACACCAGCTCGCCGTTCTTCACGTCGAGGTCGATGCCCTTCACCGCGTGGATGCCGCCGTACGAGACCTTGAGGCCGCGGAGCTCGAGGAGCGGCGTGCCGTCGGTGACCACTAGCCGGTGCCCTTCAGGTTCAGCGTCACCTCGCCACCGAGATACGCGGCCACGACCTTCTCGTCCTTCTGCACGAGCGCCGCGGGACCCTCGGCGATCTTCTTGCCGTAGTCCAGCACCATCACGCGGTCGCAGACGTTCATCACGAGCTTCATGTCGTGCTCGATCAGCAGGATCGTCGTGCCGTCGTGCCGGATCCGTTCGAGCAGGCGGCGCAGGTCCGCGGTCTCGGTCGCGTTCATCCCGGCCGCCGGCTCGTCGAGCGCGAGGAGCTTGGGCTCCGTTGCGAGCGCCCGGGCGATTTCCAGCCGGCGCTGGTCGCCGTAGGCGAGGTGCTTGGCGAGGTCGTTCGCGCGCTTCTGGACGCCGACGTAATCGAGGAGCTCGTAGGCGCGCCGCTCGATGCCCTTTTCCTCGGCCAGCGTGCGCGGGCCGCGGAACACGGCGCCCAGCACCGTCGCATGCGTGCGCACGTGCCGGCCGATCATCACGTTCTCGAGCGCCGAAAGATTGGCGAAGAGGCGGATGTTCTGGAACGTGCGCGCGATGCCGCGCTCGGCGATCTGGTGCGGCTTCAGGTTGGCGAGCGGCGCCCCGGCGAAGGTGAACGTGCCGCCGTCCGCCTCGTAGATGCCGGTCAGCACGTTGAAGAGCGACGTCTTGCCGGCGCCGTTGGGGCCGATCAGCCCGTAGATCTCGCCCTGCTCGATGTGGAAGCTGACGTCGGACAGCGCCTGGACGCCGCCGAAGCGCTTGGCGATCCCGGTCGCCGCGAGCAGCGTCTGGCCCGTTGCCATCACGCCTGCGGCACGCGATTGGACTCGAGCTCGCGCTTGCGCAGCGCGGACGGCAGGATGCCCGCCGGCCGGAACAGCATCATCAGCACGAGCGCGAAGCCGAACAGCAGCATGCGGATCACTTCGGGATCGAGCAGCGTGCGGCCGAAGAGCTGATGCTGGATCGGCCCCACGGTATAGCGCAGCACTTCGGGCGTGAAAGACAGCAGGATCGCGCCCAAGACCACGCCGAACACGTTGCCCATGCCGCCCAGCACCACCATCGCCAGCACGTTGATGGACTCGACGAGCACGAAGCTCTCCGGGCTGATGAAGCCCTGGATCGCCGAGAACATGCCGCCGGCGACGCCGCCGAACGACGCGCCCATCGCGAAGGCCAGCAGCTTCATGTTGCGGGTGTTGATGCCCATCGCGCGCGCGGCGATCTCGTCCTCGCGGATCGCCTCCCACGCGCGGCCGATGCGCGAGTTCTGCAGCCGCAGGTTGAGCCCGATGATCAGGACCATCACGATGACGAGGAAGTAGTAGTACTTGATCGGGCCGCTGAACGTCAGGCCGGCGAACGTCTCCGACTGTGCGAAGCTGAAACTGCCGATGCGGAACGGGTCGATCAGCGTGATGCCCTGCGGACCGTTCGTGATGTTGACCGGCTGCGACAGGTTGTTGAGGAAGATCCGGATGATCTCGCCGAAGCCCAGCGTGACGATGGCCAGATAATCGCCGCGGAGCTTCAGCGTCGGCGTGCCGAGCAGCACGCCGAACATGCATGCGACGATCGCGCCGATCGGCAGGATGACCCAGAACGGCAGATGCAGGTTGAAGTGCGGGCTTGCCAGCAGCGCGTACACGTAAGCGCCCACCGCGTAGAACGCGATGTAGCCGAGGTCGAGAAGGCCCGCGAAGCCGACGACGATGTTGAGGCCGAGCGACAGCAGCACGAAGAGGATCGCGAGGTTGGTGATCCGCACCCACGCCGTGCCGATGCCCGCCAGCGCGAACGGCAGCACCGCGAGCGCCAGCGCGACGACCACGATGGTGATGCGCGCAATCGCCGGGGATTTCATGTCGAGCGGCGCGCGCATCGCTCTCAAGCCCGGTCGCCGACGCGCTCGCCGAGGAGCCCGTTCGGCCGGAAGATCAGCACGGCGATCAGCACGAAGAACGCGAACACGTCCTGGTAGTTGCTGCCGAAGAGCGTGAGGTTCGGGTCGGACTCGCAGCGCTCGGCGATCGTCGTCGACCAGCCCGACAGGCCGCACAGGTTGGTGAGGTCGCCGATGTAGCCTGCGCCGAGCGCCTCGATGATCCCCAGCAGCAGACCTCCCAGCATGGCGCCGGCCAGGTTGCCGATGCCGCCGAGCACGGCGGCGGAGAACGCCTTCAGGCCCAGCAGGAACCCCATCTGGTACTGGGCGATGCCGTAGTACGTGCCGACCATCACTCCCGCGACGGCGCCCAGCCCGGCGCCGATGACGAACGTCACCGCGATCACGCGGTTGATGTCGATGCCCATGAGGCCGGCAACCTGCTGGTTCTGCGACGTCGCGCGCATCGCGACGCCGAGCTTCGTGCGGTAGACGAGCGCCAGCAGCCCCGCCATCATCGCGACCGACGCGACGATGATCACGATCTGCACGTTGGTGATCGTGGCGCCGTTGGGGTTGCCGGTCACATGGTACGACTCGACGTGCACGATCTGCGGAAAGGGCAGCGGATTGCGGCTCCAGATGATCATCGCCAGATGCTGCAGGATGATCGAGAGCCCGATCGCGGTGATCAGCGGTGCCAGGCGCGGGGCGCGGCGCAGCGGCCTGTAGGCGACGCGCTCGAGCGTGTAGCCCACCGCCATGCACACGGGAATGGCGACGAGCGCGCCGGCGATGACGACGACCAGCGCGGGCAGCCCGGGCTGCGCGCCGGCGAGCAGCGTGATGACGGTGAAGGCGACCATGGCGCCGATCATCACGACCTCGCCGTGCGCGAAGTTGATGAGCTGGATGATCCCGTACACCATCGTGTAGCCCAGCGCGACGATCGCGTAGACGCTGCCGAGCGTCAGGCCGTTCACGAGCTGTTGCAGGAAGATATCCAAGCGGTCTCCGTCGGCGGCGGCGCATGCCGGTGCTGGCTGACGCCGCGCGCCGGCAGCGATTGTGCTGGCCGCCGCCGATGCAGGCAATCCCTCGTGCCACAAATAGGCAGCGGCGGCGGCTTCGCCGCATTCCGGTGCGCTCGCGTGGCTCGCGCGGGCGTGGGGGCGGGTTGCCCCGCGCGGGCTTCGAAGTCGCCAGGCGTGGACACGCCTGGCGACACTGAAGCCCGCGGCAGGCAACGCCACCCGCGCGCCAACGCAGCCTCAATGCGGAGCCGGCCGAGCGGAGAAGCGCAAAAGAAAACGGCGCTCCGAAGAGCGCCGTTTCCGGTGCCGAGTGCAGCGAGACGACTACTTCTTCGGGGCCATTGCCGGAGCGGGGGCCGGCGCAGCGGCAGGCGCCGCGGCGGCGGGTTCCGCGCCGATCTTGGTCGTCTTGCCGGCCTTGATGATGGCCACCGGCTCGACCTTGCCGCCCTTCATCTGGAAGATCGTCATTTCGGCGTCCTTGCGGTCGCCCTTGTCGTCGAACTCGATGTGACCCGTCGCGCCGTCGAACTTGATCTTGGCGATTTCCGGCAGGTACTTGGCCGGGTCGGTCGAGTCCGCATGCTGCATCGCGGCGATCAGGACCTTCGTCGCATCGTAGAAGAACGGCGCGTATTGCTTGACCTCGCCGTACTTCTTGTTGAACGCATCCTGGAAATCCTTCGACGCCATCTGCGTCGGGATGCCCGCCTGCGAGCAGATCATGCCCTCCGACGCGGGGCCCGCCAGCTTGCTCATCTCCGCCGTGCACGCGCCGTCGCCGAACGCGAAGACGCTCTTCATCCCGAGCTCGCGTGCCTGCTTCAGCATCGGGCCGCCGGTGGCGTCCATGCCGCCGTAGAAGATGGCGTCCGGGTTCTTGCCCTTGATCTTGGTCAGGATCGCCTTGAAGTCGGTCGCCTTGTCGTTGGTCTTTTCGCGCGCGATGATCTGCACGCCCGCGGCCTTCAGGGTCTTCTCGACCTCGTTCGCCAGGCCTTCGCCGTAGGCGGTGGCGTCGTCCGCGATCGCGACCTTCTTCGACTTGAGCTCGTTCGCCATGTAGGCAGCGACGGCGGGACCCTGCTGGTCGTCGCGGCCGACGGTGCGGAACACGACCTTGAACCCCTGCTCGGTGAGCTTCGGGTTCGTCGCCGATCCGGAGATCATCGGCAGGCCCGCCTGGTTGTACACGGCGGACGCCGGAATCGACACGCCGGAATTGAGGTGGCCCACCACGCCCGCGACCTTGGCGTCGACGAACTTCTGCGCGATCGTCGGTCCCATCTTCGGGTCGGCCTGGTCGTCCTCGCTCATCATCTCGAACTTGATGACCTTGCCGCCGATCTTGACCTTCCTTTCGGTGGCCTCGTCCACGGCGAGGTGGACGCCATTCTCGTCGTCCTTGCCGAGGTGGGCGATGCCGCCCGTCAGCGGGCCGGCGTGGCCGATCTTGACGGTGACGGTCTCATCGGCGGGGGCGGCCGGGGCGGCTGCCTTCGGGGCCTCGGCGGCCTTCTTGGGTTCTTCCTTCTGGCCGCAACCGTAGGCGGTGACGAGCGCGCCGCTTATCAGCGCGACGACGAGCTTTTTAGTGAAAGGCATTTGGGTCTCCGAACGGGGGGAAAGGGGAAACGTATAATTATCGGTGCGCTGCACTGGGGGTGTCAACGCGGGCCGCCGGCCGTGGCCGGGCGCCCATGCTGCTCGGACGACCCACGCTTCGGCTCGTCGCAGCCGGCTGCGGTCTGTCGCGCCCTCCTTGCGGCGTTCCGGCGGGACGCCTAGCCTTCGACGCGCCCGGTGGTGAATCCGGACTGGGGATTCGCCGCATCCAACGCACGGTCCGGAGTCACGGGATCGCCTCGCGCCGGCTGGGCCGGCGAGCGGGGCGGGGATCCGGGCGCGCCCTACCCGGGCGCGGACAGGGGAGAGAAGAGTCATGGCTTCGAGATTCACGAGGCGCCGGGTGATCGGCGCATTGGCCGTCGTACTGGTGCTGGGCGGCCTCGCAGCCGCCTATGCAATGCGCGCGGGCCGCCCCGCGCCCGCCGGCGGGCCCGGCATGGCGCCGGACAAGGCCGCGCCGGTCGCCCTCCAGTTCGCGCCGGGCGATCTCGCCTACGTCCAGTCGAAGCCGCTGTCGCGCTGGCTGCCGGTCTCCGGCACGCTCCAGCCCATGCGGCAGGCCGTGGTCAAGGCCAAGGTCGCCGGCGACGTCCGCGAGATCAAGGTCCGCGAGGGCGAGACGGTCCAGGCCGGGCAGATGCTCGCCCGGATCGACACGACCGACCTCGATTCCAAGCTGATCGATCGCACCGGCGCGCTCGAGAGCGCCAGGGCGCAGCTCGCGCTGGCCGACAAGACGCGCACGATGAACGTCCGCCTGCTGAACGACAAGTTCATCTCGCAGAACGCCTTCGACAGCGCCGAGTCGAGCTACAGCGTCGCGCAGGGCAACGTGAAGTCGATGGAAGCGCAGGTGCAGCTGGCGCGCAACGCGCTGAAGGACGCCGTCGCGACGGCGCCGCTCACCGGCATCGTGTCCAAGCGGCACGTGCAGCCCGGCGAGAAGGTCGCCATCGAGGCGCCCCTCGTCACCGTCGTCGACCTGAAGGACCTCGAGGTGCAGGCGCTGGTGCCCGCCATCGACGTGCCGGAGCTCAGGATCGGCATGCCGGTCGAGTTCGCCGTCGACGGTTTCGGCGAGCGCCGCTTCACGGGCCGGGTCGATCGCATCAATCCGTCGACCGAGCCGGGCACGCGCGCGCTGATCGTCTACGTGAGCCTGCCCAATTCGTCGGACGCCGCGCTGAAGAGCGGCATGTTCGCCACGGGCCGCATCGCGCTCGCCGCCAGCACGCCCGCGCCGACGCTGCCGGCGACCGCCGTGCGCACCGAGGCCGGCCAGTCGTTCGTCTGGGTGATCGACAAGGGCAAGCTGTCGCGGCGCATCGTCGCGCTCGGCCGCCGCGACGACGCCAACGGCATCGTCGAGCTCCGCACGCCGCTGCCGGCGGACCTGCCGGTGCTGGGCGCGCGCTTCGACAACCTGAAGGACGGCGCGCCGGCGCTCGTGAAGGCGCCGACGTCGTCGCAGAACGCGACGTCCGCGCCCGCCGGCAGCGCGAGCTGACGCTCCGGCGCACGCGACGGAAGGACGACCGCCATGTGGATCACCCGCACCTCGATCAGGAATCCCGTCTTCGCGACGATGGTGATGATCGGCATCACCGTGCTCGGCGTGTTCTCGTACAACCGGCTGCGCGTCGAGCAGATGCCGGACGTCAGCCTGCCGTTCGTCATGATCGTGACGAGCTATCCCGGCGCGGCGCCCGAGGCGGTCGAGGCGGACGTCACGAAGCCCATCGAGTACGCGGTGAACCAGGTGTCCGGCATCAAGACGATCCGCTCGAACTCGTACGAGGGATCGAGCCAGGTCTTCGCCGAGTTCCGGATGTCGACGAACGTCGCGCAGGCGATGCAGGACGTCCGCGACAAGATCGCCACCGTGCGGCCGTCGTTCCCGAAGGACGTCAAGGATCCGCTGGTCGTGCGCGCGGACAACGAGAACAACCAGCCGGTGGCCTCGCTCGCCGTGCTGTCGCCGACGACGGGCCTCCGCGAGCTCACGTCGCTCACCGACCAGACGATCGTCAAGGCGCTCGAGAATCTGCCCGGCGTGGCCCGCATCGACGTGAACGGCCGCGTCACGCGCCAGATCCTGATCCAGATCAAGCCGAACGCGCTGACCGCGCTCGGCATCAGCGTCGACCAGGTGATCAACGCCATCCGCGACGCCAACCAGGACGTGCCGGCGGGGCGCCTGACCCGCGGCCAGAGCGACTCGATCGTGCGCGTCGAGGGCAAGATCAAGGATCCCGACCAGTTCGGCCGCGTGATCGTGGCGCAGCAGGGCGGCGGCCCGGTCTACCTGTCGCAGGTGGCCGACGTGATCGACGGCGAGAAGGAGATGACGTCCTTCGCGCGCATCAACGGCCGGCCGTCGATCACGCTCGACATCCAGAAGGCGCAGGACGCCAACATCGTCGAGACCGGCCGCAACGTGAAGGCCGCGGTGGCGGCGCTCAAGGAGCGGCTGCCGTCCGACGTCGAGGTGCGCGTCACCTATTCCACGGCCGACGCCGTCGAGAAGAGCGTCGATCGAGTCAAGCAGACGATCGTCGAGGGCGCGCTCCTCACCGTGCTGATCGTGTTCCTCTTCCTGCACAGCTGGCGCAGCACGATCATCACCGGCCTCACGCTGCCGCTGGCGGTGATCGCGACGTTCATCGCGCTCTACGCGTTCGGGTTCACGCTCAACTTCCTGACGCTGATGGCGCTGTCGCTGTGCATCGGGCTCCTGATCGACGACGCGATCGTCGTGCGCGAGAACATCGTGCGCCACCTGTCGCTCGGCAAGGACCACATGACGGCGGCGCGCGAGGGCACCGACGAGATCGGCCTCGCCGTCATGGCGACCACGTTCGCGATCGTCGCCGTGTTCGTGCCGATCGCGTTCATGAGCGGCGTCATCGGCCGGTTCTTCTTCCAGTTCGGGCTGACGGTCGCGGTCGCCGTGCTGGTGAGCCTCTTCATCAGCTTCACGCTCGATCCGATGCTGTCGTCGGTCTGGCACGACCCGCCGGGCTCGCGGTTCAAGCGGGTGCCCTGGCTCGGCCGCGTGATGGACGGCATCGAGCACGGCATCGACGCCATCCACGTCATATACGGCCGCCTGCTCGGATGGGCGCTCGATCATCGCAAGACCGTGATCGCGATCGCGCTGGCGACGTTCTTCGGCAGCTTCGCCATCGTTCCGCTGGTCGGCACCGAGTTCATCCCGCAGGTGGACCAGAGCTTCACGTCGCTGCGCCTCAACACGCCCGTAGGCTCGAGCCTCGAGTACACCGACGGCAAGGTGCGCGAGGTCGAGGAGGTCCTGAAGAAATTTCCCGAGATCGATCTCGCGATGACCACCGTGGGCACCGACGACGGCCGCAACTACGCGCGCATCAACATGAGGCTCGTCGACCGCGACAAGCGCACGCGCTCGCAGAAGGACCTCGAAGGCCTGATCCGCGACGCGCTTCGGCCCATACCGGGAATCGAGCTCGCGTTCGGCTTCGATCGTCCCATCTGGTTCAACCTCACGGGTCCCGATCCCGACACGCTGGCGTCGATCTCCCGCGATTTCGCCGGCCGCGTCGCCAAGGTGAAGGGCATCACCGATCTGGAGACGTCGGACAAGGCCGCCAACCCGGCGCTGTCGATCCGCCTCAACAACGACGCTGCATCCGACCTCGGCGTCACGGTCCAGCAGTTGGGCGCGACGATCCGGCCGCTGATCGCCGGCGACACCGTCAGCTACTGGCTCGGCCCGGACGGGCAGAACTACGAAGTCAACGTGCAGCTGGCGCGCGACAACCGCCGGCTGGCGGGCGACCTCGGCAATCTCTATCTGTCGACGAACAAGCGCGGCCCCGACGGACAGCTCCGGATGGTGCCGCTGCGGCAGGTCGCGGAGGTCGTCGAATCGACGAGCCCGCAGATCATCAAGCGCGAGAACCTGCAGCGGCGCGTGGGGATCTACGCCAACGTCGAGGGACGCCCGTCCGGCGACGTCGGCACCGAAGTGCAGAAGATCGCGTCGGCGATGGAGCTTCCGGCCGGGTACAAGCTGGCCGCCGCGGGCCAGCAGCAGGACATGCAGGACTCCTTCCAGGCCGCGCTGGCGGCGCTGGGGCTCGCGATCATCTTCATCTACCTGATCCTCGCGTCGCAGTTCGCGAGCTTCACGCAGCCGGTGGCGATCATGGCGTCGCTGCCGTTCTCGCTGATCGGCGTGTTCCTGGCGCTGCTGATCACGCGCACCACGCTCAACATCTTCTCGATCATCGGCTTCATCATGCTGATGGGCCTCGTCACGAAGAACGCGATCCTGCTCGTGGACTTCGCCAACCGCGCGCGGCGCGCCGGCGGCGGACTGCGCGAATCGCTGCTCGACGCGGGCCAGGTGCGCCTGCGCCCGATCCTGATGACCACTGCCGCGATGATCGGCGGCATGCTGCCGCTCGCGCTGGGCCTCGGCGAGGGCGGCGAGAACCAGGCGCCGATGGGCCGGGCGATCATCGGCGGCGTCATCACGTCCACGCTGCTGACGCTGGTCGTCGTCCCGGTCATCTACACGTACCTCGACGCCCTGCACGAGCGGCGCATGCGCAGGAAGGCGGCGCGCGCCGCCGCGCACGCGGCACCGCTCCCGGCGCCCGCGCCGGCGAAGTTCGGCGCTGACGACTGAGCGGGTTCACCTGGGAGCCGGTCCGCGCTGGGGGGCGGGGGCCCGGACGCGGACGCCGAACACCGAAGCTGGTGGGCACCCGTCGTCACGCGCCGCATGTGCCTCGTTTGTTATAATGACCCGCGGTCATTTAGCGGTTTCTGGATGAGGGGAGGGGCATGGACGCGTTCAACGTCGAGCAGGCTCGTTTCAACATGGTCGAGCAGCAGATCCGGCCGTGGGAGGTGCTGGACCAGCACGTCCTCGAGCTGCTCTTCACCGTCAAGCGCGAGGAGTTCGTGCCTCCCGCCTACCGCAACATCGCTTTCGCGGATCTCGAGATTCCCCTCACCCGGTCCGCCGCCATGTGGACCCCGAAGCTCGAGGCGCGCGTCCTGCAGGAGCTCGCCCTCGGCAAGCACGACGAGGTGCTGGAGATCGGCACGGGCAGCGGCTATTTCAGCGCGCTGCTCGCGAGCCGCGCCGCGAGCGTGCGCAGCGTCGAGATCGACGATGCGCTGGCGTCCGGCGCCGCCGCGCGCCTTGCCCGCGCGGGCTTCCACAACGTGCGTGTCGAGACAGGCGACGGCGCCCGCGGCTTCGGCGACGGCGCGTACGACGCGATCGTGCTGACGGGCTCGACGCCCCTCTTGCCGGAGCGCTTCGTCGAGCAGCTGAAGCCGGGGGGGCGGCTCTTTGCCATCGTCGGCGACGCGCCGGCGATGAAAGCGCGGCTCGTGCGCCTCGCGGCGCCGTCGTCGCGTATCGTGACGGACCTTTTCGAGACCGTCGTGGCCCCGCTCGTCAATGCCGCCCAGCCGGCCCGCTTCGAATTCTGACCCCCCCGCTCATGAACAGTCCGCTTCCGGCCACGCTTCGCACCACCGGCGTCACGCTCGCGCTCGCCGCGCTTTTCGCGGCCGCGCCGGCACGCGGCGACGACCTGATGCAGATCTACCGCGAAGCGCAGCTGAGCGACCCCACGCTGGCGGCGGCGCGCTCGTCGTGGGCGGCCACCCAGGAGCTCGTGCCGCAGGCCCGCTCCACGCTGCTGCCCAACGTGGCCGCCGCCGCGTCGGCGAACATCAACAACTTCGGCGAGACCATCCGCACCGACCCGCGGCAGGAGGTCGACAACCGCAATTTCCGGCTGGGCCAGCTCTCGGTGTCGGCCGCGCAGCCGCTCTACCGCGTGCAGAACAAGGTCGCCTACGACCAGGCGAAGCAGCAGGTCGCGCAGTCCGACTACACGCTCGCCTCCGCGCAGCAGGACCTCGTTCTGCGCGTCGCGCAAGCGTACTTCGACGTGCTGCTGGCCGAGTTCAACGTCGAGCTCGCCGAGAGCCAGAAGGCGGCGGTGTCGGAGCAGCTCGCGCAGGCGAAGCGCAACTTCGAGGTCGGCGTGTCGACGATCACCGACACCAATGAAGCGCAGGCGAAGTTCGACTCGATCGTCGCGCAGGAGATCAGCGCGCGCAACGACCTCGACAACAAGCGCACGGCGCTTCGCGCGATCATCGGCCGGATGCCGCAGTCGCTGAAGCGCGTCGGGCGCAACTTCGAGCCGCAGCTCCCGAACCCGAACACGCTCGACTACTGGGTCGACAAGGCGCTGTCGGAGAACCTGGCCGTGCGCATCGCAGCCTACAACTTCGACATCGCTACGCTCGAGGTCGACCGGCAGAAGGCCGGCCATCTGCCGACCGTCGACCTCGTGAGCAGCTTCAGCTACCAGGCCGGCAGCGGCGCGACCAACTTCTCGGCCGGCTTCGATCTCCACCAGCTGCAGATCGGCGTGCAGCTCAACGTCCCGATCTATCAGGGCGGGTTCGTCGATTCGAAGGTGCGCCAGGCGATCCAGCTGCAGGACAACGCGCGCCAGAACCTCGAAGTGGCGCGGCGCGTCGCGCTGTTCAACGCGCAGACGGGCTACACCGGCGTCACGAGCGCCGTCGCATCGGTCAAGGCGTTCGAGCAGGCGGTCGTGTCGGCGCAGGTCGCCTACGACTCCAACCGGCTGGGGCAGGAAGTGGGCGTGCGCACGACGCTCGACGTCCTCAACACGCAGCAGAACGTGTTCCAGGCGCGGCGCGACCTCGCGCAGTCGTACTTCAATTACCTGATCGGCGTGCTTCGGCTCAAGGCCGCGATCGGGACGCTGTCCGAGCAGGATCTCGAGGACATCAACCGCCGCCTGACGGGCTGAGCGTCCTTCGCCGCGGAGCAAGATCAGGGCAGCCGCGGCGCGAGCCACTCCCACAGCCGGTCCGCCGCGCCGCGATGCGCGGCGCAGAAGGACCCTTCGCGCGCGCTCATCGCCTGGCGCGCGACGGGGTCGCGCAACAGCGCCGCCACGTTCGTCATCAGATCGGCGGCGTCGCGCACGCGCACGATCGCGCCCGCCGCCTCCGCCTGCGCGCTGGCCTCCGCGAAGTTGAACGTGTGCGGGCCCACGAGCGTGGGGACACCCGCGGCAATCGGCTCGAGCAGGTTCTGGCCGCCGAGCGGCAGCAGGCTGCCGCCGACGAACGCGACGTCGGACGCCGCGTAATACGCGAAGAGCTCGCCGAGCGTGTCGCCGAGCAGCACGGCGTCGCCGGGCGCGGGCGGCGTGCCCGCGCTGCGGCGAACGAACGGGACGCTGCGATCCGCGAGGCGCCGCGCGACCTCGTCGAAGCGCTGGGGATGGCGCGGCACGATGATCGTCAGCGTCGCCGGCGGCAGCGCGTCCGCCGCGGCGGCGAGCGCGTCCAGCACCAGCTCCTCCTCGCCGTCGCGCGTCGATGCCGCGATCCACACCGGCCGTGCGCCGCCGATCTCCGCGCGGAGCGCCTGGCCCGCCGCGAGCGACGCGGGGGGCGCCGCCACGTCGAACTTGAGGTTGCCGGTGACGGCGACGTCCTGCGCGCCCAGCGCCGCAAGGCGCGCCGCGTCCGCGGCGCTTTGGGCGGCGACGCCGGCGAGCGATCGCAGCAGCGGCCGCGCCAGGGCACCGATCCGGGCGTAGCCGGCGGCGGATTTCGGCGACAGCCGCGCGTTGACGAGGAAGAGCGGCACGCCGGCCGCGCGGCAGGCCGCCGCGAGGTTGGGCCACAGCTCCGTCTCCATCAGCAGGCCGGCGCGCGGCCGGAACCGTGCGAGGAACGCGCGGATGGCGAACGGCACGTCGTACGGCAGCCACGCCTGCAGCACGCGCTCGCCGTACAGCTTTGCGCCCGCGGCGCGGCCCGTCGCGGTCATGTGCGTCAGCAGCACCGTCGCCGCCGGACGCTCGCGCAGGAGCCGCGCGACCAGCGGCACTGCCGCGCGCGTTTCGCCGAGCGACACCGCGTGGATCCAGATGACGTCGCCCGATGGATGCGGCGCGTCGGCGCGATAGCGGCCGAAGCGCTCGCCGATCCGCGCCCGATAGCCCGGCTCGCGGCGGCCCCGCCACCACAGGCGCAGCGGCAGGAAGGGCAGCGCCACGAACCACAGCGCCGTGTAGAGCGCGCGCGCCATCCGCGTCAGCAGCGCGGCGCCGAACGCAGCAGAGCGCCGGCCGCCGCGAGAACCTCGGCCGGCGCCGGCGGCCGGCCGTCGCCGCCGAGATCGCGCGCATGCGGGCCCGCGCAGGCGACGCCGTGCGTGGCCGGGTCGGTCGCGAAAAAAAGCCCGATCGTCGACGTGTGCAGCGCGGCGGCGAGATGCGTGAAGCCCGTGTCGACGCCGATCGCGAGCTCGGCGTGCGCGAGCAGCGACGCGGCGTCCGGCAGCGACAGCCACGGCGGCACGATCGCGCTCGCGAAGCCGTCGGCCAGGCGGCGGCTCCGGGCCTCCTCCTCGGGATTGCCCCACGGCAGCAGCGTCGCGAAGCCGGCCCGCTCGAAATGCTCGATCACCGCGCGCCAGTGCGCCTCCGGCCAGAGCTTGTCCGCGCGGCTCGTCGCGTGGAGCAGCGCGACGTACGGAACCGCGGGCATGCCGGGGGCGGTGGCGGGCGGCGCGAGATGCCAGCGCGGCGGTCCGTCGAGCTCGTAGCGCAGCGCGGCGGCGGCGAGGCGGCGGCACCGCTCGACGAAATGCAGGTGGCGCGGAACGCGGTGATGCGTGTCGTGCCCCAGCGTGGCCAGCGGCTCGCGCACGCTCTCGCGGTCGAAGCCGTGGCGGCGGCCGCGCGCCGTGCGCGCGATGATCGCGCCCTTCACCTGCTCCTGCAGGTCGAGGATGGCCGTGTAGCGCGCCGCGCGGACGTCGCGGCGAAACGTGCCAATCTCCTGCCATGTTGCCTGTGCGAGCGGAGCACGACGCCAGCGCCGCAGCGCGAACGGGATGATCGTGCGAATGTCGGGGCAGAGCGCGACGAGCGGCGCGAAGCCGCGCTCCGCCACCCAGTCGATCGCGGCGTCGGGACGATGACGCCGGATGTCGGCCGCCACCGCGAGCGCGTAGACGATGTCGCCGAGCGACGAAGGGCGGATGACGAGGACGGCGCTCACGATAGGCGGGGCGTCAAACCAAGTAAACTTGCCGCATGCCCGACCCGCTGCCTTTGTCGCTGGTGGTGATCACGCGCGATGCCGCGGCGGAGCTTGCCGCGTGCCTCGCATCGGCACCGTTCGCGGCGGAGGCGCTCGTCGTCGATTCGGGAAGCCGCGATGATACCGTGGAAACCGCGCGCCGCTCCGGGGCGCGCGTGATCGAGCGCGAGTGGCCGGGATTCGGCGCGCAGAAGCAGTTCGCCGTGGGCGCCGCCGCCAACGACTGGGTGCTGTGCCTCGACGCCGACGAGCGCGTTTCACCGCCGCTCGCCGCCGCGATCCGCGCGGCGTTCGCGCACGGCGCGCCGCCGGCGGATGCCTTCGCGATCGCGCGCCGCAACCGCTTCCTCGGCCGCTGGCTCAGTCATGGCGAAGGCTACCCGGACCGCGCCGTCCGCCTGTTCGATCGCAGGCGCGCGCGCTGGTCCGATGACGTCGTGCACGAGAAGGTCGTGACCGGCGGCAGCGTCGCGGATCTGGCAGGCGACCTGCTGCACGAGTCGGCGGAGTCGCTCGACGCGTACATCGCCAAGCAGAACCGTTACACGACGCTGCAGGCGGCCGCGCTGCACGCCGACGGCGTGACGGCGAGCGCAGCACGCATCGCGCTGTCGCCGCTGGCGCGCTTCCTGCGGTTCTACGTGCTGAAGCTCGGCTTCCTCGACGGCGTCGCCGGGTTCGCGCACAGCGCGATCGGGGCGTTCGCGAGCTTCCTCAAGTACGCCAAGCTTCGCGCGCTCGCGGCGCAGGCGCGGGGCCGATGACCCGCACGCTCGTCACGGGCGCGGCCGGCTTCATCGGCATGCACGTCGCGCGCGCGCTGATCGACCGCGGCGCCGACGTCGTCGGCGTCGACAACTTCGATCCCTATTACGATACGGCGCTGAAGGAAGCGCGCGTCGCCACGCTCGCGGCCCGGCCGCGGTTCGCGTTCGAGCGTCTCGACCTGGCCGACGGCGCCGCCACGGCCGAGCTCTTCCGCCGCGGACGCTTCACGCATGTCGCCCACCTCGCCGCGCAGCCCGGCGTGCGCTATTCGCTCGTGAACCCGGCGGCGTACCTGCGCAACAACGTCGACGCCTTCGGCCACGTGCTCGAGGGCTGCCGGCACGCGGGCGTCGAGCATCTCGTCTACGCGTCGTCGTCGTCGGTGTACGGCGCGAACCACACGCTGCCGTTCTCCGAGGACCAGCCGGTCGATCATCCGGTGAGCCTCTACGCGGCGACGAAAAAGGCGAACGAGCTGATGGCGCACAGCTACAGCCACCTGTTCCGGCTGCCCACCACCGGGCTGCGGTTCTTCACCGTCTACGGCCCGTGGGGCCGGCCCGACCAGGCGCCGATGCTCTTCACCAAGGCGATCCTCGCGGGCACGCCGATCCAGGTGTTCAACGACGGCAACATGGAGCGCGACTTCACGTACGTAGACGACATCGTCGAGGGCGTGGTGCGCACGCTGGAGCGCGCGCCGGCGCCGGCGGAAAGCGGCGCGCCGTACGCGGTCTACAACATCGGCCACCACGAGGCCGTGCCGCTGACGGCGTTCATCGCCACGCTCGAGCGGCTGCTCGGCCGGACGGCGTTGCGCGAGTCGAAGCCGATGCAGCCGGGCGACGTCCCGGCGACGTTCGCCGCCATCGACCGCCTGCGCGCGGCGACGGGCTTCGTGCCCAGCACGTCGCTCGACGACGGCCTGGCGCGGTTTGTCGAGTGGTACCGCGCGTACTACCGGACGTGACTGCTACCATGGCGGCATGATCTTCGTGACCGGCGGCGCCGGCTTCATCGGCGCCAACTTCGTCCTCGACTGGATCGCCGCGACCGGCGAGCCGGTCGTCAACCTCGACAAGCTGACGTACGCCGGCAACCTCGGCAACCTCGCCGCGCTGCGCGACGATCCGCGCCACGCCTTCGTGCGCGGCGACATCGGCGACCGCGCGCTCGTCACGTCGCTGCTCGAGCGCCACGCGCCGCGCGCGATCGTCAACTTCGCCGCGGAGAGCCACGTCGACCGCTCGATCCACGGGCCGGCGGCGTTCATCGAGACCAACGTCGTCGCCACCTTCGCGCTGATCGACACCGTCAAGCGCTGGTGGGCGGCGCGGCCCGACGCCGAGCGCGGCGCGTTCCGTTTCCTGCACGTGTCGACGGACGAAGTGTTCGGCTCGCTCGCGGCGGATGCGCCCGCGTTCTGCGAGACGACGGCCTACGCGCCGAACAGCCCGTATTCGGCGTCGAAGGCCGCGTCGGATCATCTCGTCCGTGCGTATCACCACACGTACGGCCTGCCGGTGCTCACGACCAACTGCTCGAACAACTACGGCCCGCGCCAGTTCCCGGAGAAGCTCATCCCGCTGATGATCGTCAACGCGATGGCAGGGAAGCCGCTGCCCGTGTACGGCGACGGCCGGAACGTGCGCGACTGGCTCTACGTCGGCGACCATTGCACCGCCATCCGCAGCGTGCTCGCGCAGGGCACGCCGGGCGCCACGTACAACGTCGGCGGCAACGCCGAGATGACGAATCTCGACGTCGTCCACACGATCTGCCGCGTTCTCGGCGAGCTCGCGCCCGGGCGAGACTACGCCGGGCTCGTCACCTTCGTCCGCGACCGGCCAGGCCACGACCGCCGCTACGCGATCGACAGCCGCCGCATTCGCGGCGATCTCGGCTGGGCGCCGGCGGAGACGTTCGAGTCCGGCATGCGCCGCACGATCGCGTGGTATCTCGACAACCCCGCATGGCTCGACGCCGTGACGAGCGGGGCATACCAGCAGTGGGTGTCGCTCCAGTACGCGGCGGCATGAGCGCGAACGCGATCCGCAAAGGCATCATCCTGGCCGGCGGGTCGGGCACGCGGCTGTATCCGGTGACGCAGGTGGTCTCGAAGCAGCTGCTGCCGGTGTACGACAAGCCGATGATCTACTACCCGTTGTCGACGCTGATGCTGGCCGGCATCCGCGAGATCCTCCTCATCTCCACGCCGGAGGACACGCCGCGCTTCCGCCAGTTGCTGGGCGACGGCGAGCGCTGGGGATTGTCGCTGTCGTACGCGGTGCAACCGTCGCCCGACGGGCTCGCCCAGGCGTTCATCATCGGCCGCGAGTTCCTCGGCGGCGCGCCCTCGGCGCTCGTCCTCGGCGACAACATCTTCTACGGCCACGACCTCCAGCCGCAGCTCGTTCGCGCGCGCGACCGCGCCGAGGGCGCGACGGTGTTCGCCTATCCGGTCGCCGATCCCGAGCGCTACGGCGTGGCCGAGATCGACGCCGCCGGCCGGGTGCTGTCGCTGGAGGAAAAGCCCAAGGTGCCGAAGTCGCGCTACGCGGTGACGGGCCTCTACTTCTACGACGCCCGCGTCGCGGACGTCGCCGCTGCGCTCAAGCCGTCGCCGCGCGGCGAGCTCGAGATCACCGACGTGAACCGCCAGTATCTCGAATGGGGCGCGCTCGACTGCGAGGTGATGGGCCGCGGCATGGCATGGCTCGACACCGGCACGCACGAGTCGCTGCTCGAGGCGTCGCAGTACATCGAGACGATCGAGCGGCGCCAGGGCCTCAAGATCGCCTGCCCGGAGGAGATCGCCTACCGGATGGGCTACATCGACGCGGGCCGGCTCGAGGCGCTCGGCGACGCGCTCGCGAAGAACAGCTACGGCCGCTACCTGCTCGCGCTGCTGCGCGATCCGGTCGTGCGCTGACGCGTCACGCCCGCATGCGCGTCACGCCCACCGCGATCCCCGCCGTACTGCTGATCGAGCCCAGGGTCTTCGGCGACGAGCGCGGATTCTTCTTCGAGAGCTGGAATCGCCGCGCGCTGGCCGAGGCCGGGCTCGACGTCGATTTCGTGCAGGACAATCACTCGCGCTCCGCGCGGAACGTCCTGCGCGGGCTCCACTACCAGATCGCGCGGCCGCAGGGCAAGCTGGTGCGCGTGACCGAAGGCGAGGTCTACGACGTCGCCGTCGATCTGCGCGCCGGCTCGCCTTCGTTCGGACGGCACGTCGCGCTCACGCTCTCCGCCGCCAACCGCAAGATGCTGTGGATTCCGCCCGGGTTCGCGCACGGCTTCCTCGTCGTTTCGGGCGCCGCCGAGTTCCTCTACAAGACCACCGATTACTGGTTCCCCGAGCACGAGCGCACGCTGCTGTGGAACGACGCGGCGCTTGCCATCGACTGGCCGCTCGCCGGGCCGCCGACGCTCGCGCAAAAGGACGCCGCGGGCACGCCGCTCGCCGACGCGCCGACGTACGCGTGACCCGCGCACGCGACACGATTCTCGTCACCGGCGCGCGGGGGCAGCTCGGATACGAGCTCGCTGCCGCCCTGGCGGCGCACGGCGACGTGATCGCGCTCGACCGCGCGGGCGTCGATCTCGCCGATGCCGACGCGCTCGTGCGGGCGGTGCGCGCCGCGGCACCGGCGTGGATCGTCAACGCGGCCGCATACACGGCGGTCGATCGCGCGGAGGCCGAGCGCGACCGGGCGTTCGCCATCAACGCGGCCGCGCCCGCCATCCTTGCCGAGGAGGCCAGGCGGTCCGGCGCGATCCTCATTCACTACTCGACCGATTACGTCTTCGACGGCGCGGCACGCGTCCCGTACGACGAGCGCGCGCCCACGGCGCCGCTCAACGTCTACGGCGAGAGCAAGCTCGCCGGCGAGCAGGCGATCGCCGCGTCGGGCGTCGCGGCGCTGACGCTGCGGACCAGCTGGGTGTACGGCCTTCGCGGCAGCAACTTCCTGCTCACGATCCGCCGGCTCGCGGCCGAGCGCGACGAGCTCCGCATCGTCGCCGACCAGACGGGCGTGCCCAACTGGTGCCGGACGCTCGCGGAAGCGACGGCGACCCTCGTCGGCCGCGGCCGCGGCTACGTCGCCGAGCGGTCGGGTCTCTATCACCTGAGCGCGAGCGGCCAGGCCACGTGGCACGACTTCGCCCGCGCGATCGTCGGTCCCGTCGCGCGGCCGGTCATCACTCCCATCGCGACGGCCGACTACCCGCTGCCCGCCCGCCGGCCCGCCTTCGGCGTCCTCGACACGACGCGGCTTCGCGACGTCTTCGGGCTCGAATTGCCGTCCTGGACCGACGCGCTGCAATCCTGCGTTACAAGCCCGGCGGAACCGACGCCGGCGGCGCCGGTCGGATAGGCGGACCCGGGAGAACGCCAGGCGTGACCCGCCTGCGGCGGGCGCTGAGCTAAAATGACGCCGACATAGAAATCCGGCTTGCCCTCCGCAAGCTCCCGAAAATCAAGGAGAAACGAATGAAGTCCCACCGGGCGCCCGGGCGCCTTGCAGCTCTGCTGGTCTCTTCGCTGCTGGCCTCCGGCCTGGCGCTCGCGGACGCGCCGGTCACCGCGGTACCGCCGGCGCCGAACCGGCTGCAGGCCACCGAAAAGTCGGCTGCGCCGGCGCTGATGCTCCCGGCCGGCGCGCCGGCGATGGCGATCGTGCTGCCCGCGCCGACGTCGACCGAGCGGGGACGCGTCAAGGCGCAGAACCTGCGCACGCCGACCAGCGCCCGCGAGCTCGCGGCCGGCAGCAAGGGACGGCCGCTCGCCATCGGCTTCGGGCGCGACGTTCCCGCCGGCTCGCAGTCCGTGGCGCTTGCGGCCCTGCCGTGGCAAACGCTGGCCGACGGCTCGCGCGCCGCGCGCCTGACCGTGACGTCGCTCGGCGCCGAGGCCGTGCGCGTCGCGCTGCAGCTTCCGGCGGCCGCGTCCGAGGTTTCGGTGCGGTTCACCGGCAACGGCCAGGTCTTCGGCCCCGTGGCCGGCAGCATCATCGCCGAAGACACCGTGCGACACGGCGTCTACTGGTCGCCCACGCTCGAAGGAAGCGTCGCGACCCTCGAACTCCAGGCCAGCGCCGCGGCAAAGCTCGACGGCATCGTCCTCACGATCCCGCGGTTGTCGCATCACCTCCTGACGGGCGTCGCGCTCAAGCAGTCGAGCGCCAAGACGGTCGCCGACATCGGCTCGTCGGGCGCGTGCAACATCGACGTCAAGTGCGTGACGCCGCAATCGACCGCGTTCGTCAACAGCACCAGGGCCGTCGCGGAAATCGTGTTCACGCAGGAGAGCGGCGACACCTACCTCTGCTCGGGGACGCTGCTGAACGACCTCGCCACGAGCGGAACCCCGTACTTCTTCACCGCCAACCACTGCATCAATTCGGCGACGGCGGCGCGCACGATGAACACGTACTGGTTCTTCGACGCGACTTCGTGCGGCGACCGCTCCATCCCGCCGTACGTGCAGCAGGCGACGGGCGCCACGATGCTCGCCCGCAGCGAGGATTGGGACTGGGCGCTGGTGCGCCTCGTCGCGCCGCCGCCCGCCGGGACGTTCTTCTCCGCGTGGCGCGCCGAGCCCGTGCCGGGAGGCGCGACGGTCTCCGTGGTCCATCACCCGAGCGGCGACCTCAAGAAGTGGGCGCAGGGCAGCTCGCCGGGCTACGAGAGCTTCTCCGATGGCTCGAGCTTCATCCAGGCCGTGTACACGCAGGGCACGACGGAAGGCGGCTCGAGCGGCGCCGGGCTGGTCACGTTCAACGCCACGGGCGGCTACTACGAAGTGCGCGGCGGCCTGTTCGGCGGCGAGGCGTCGTGCTCGGACCTGTCCGGCGTCGACATCTACTCGCGCCTCGACAACATGCTTCCGCTGACGCGTCAGTACCTCACGCCCGGCAACAACCCGAGCGGCACCACGGTGGCGGTCGAGTTCTACAACCGGTCGCTGCAGCATTACTTCATCTCGACGGCGCCGGGTGAGATCAGCGACCTCGACACGGGCGTGCACGTCGGCTGGGAGCGCACCGGCTTGCGGTTCCTCGCGTACGAGACGCCCACCGCCGGCGCGAGCCCGGTGTGCCGGTTCTATCGCGCACCGGCGTACGGCGATTCACATTTCTACTCGGCAAGCCCCACGGAATGCGCGGAGACGGCGGCGGCGCACCCCGTCGACTGGATCTACGAAAGCCCGAACGTCTTCTACATCCGGCTGCCGGACACGACGACCGGCGCCTGCCCGGCGAACACGCTGCCGATCTGGCGCTTCTTCAACCAGATCACGACCAACCATCGCTACACGGCGGACGTGACGATCCGCGACGACATGAGGAACGACCCGCTGACGTGGATTCCGGAAGGCTACGGCCCGGATGCGGTGATCATGTGCACCCCAGCCGGTAGTTAAGGCGGGAAAGACCGGGAACGGTTTCTCGACCCGCCCCGCGGGTCGAACCCTGGTTCTTGGTCAGAACCGGTATTCGACGCTGACGGGCGCGCCGACGGCGAGCGTTGCGCCGGCGCCTGCGACGACGATCGCGTTCATCCCGAAGACCACGGCGGCGAGCGCGTCGTTGCGGCGGTAGGTCGACAGCGTCGACAGCGGCTCGTAGCCCACCTTGGCGGTGGCCTGGTCGGTGGTCGTCACCTGGCAGCGCGTGCAGGGCTTCACCAGGCGCAGCGTCACCTCGCCGCAGGTCAGCGTGTCGAGGTGATCCTCCGCGTAGGCGTCGAGGCCGGCGATCACCACGTTCGGGCGAAAGCGGTTCATCGGCAGCGCAGGCGAGCGCTTCGCGACGAGGCGCGCGTTGAGATCGTCGAGCGACGCGGCGCCGATCACCAGGATCGGATAGCCGTCGGCGTAGAGCGTGCCGGCGCCGGAATCGCCGACGTAATCGGGATTGCACGCGCGCGGCTTCGACGGATGGAAGCGGACAAGGCGGACCGTAGCGCCGACGTGCGCGGACAGCCACGCGGCGGCGGCATCGCCCTGGTCGACTCCGCGCACGGTGCTGCGCCAGACGACGACGTCCCGGAACGGGGCCTCCGGTGGGCTCGGCGGGACGCGCAGCGGCGCCGCGCCGGGGGCGGCGAGGCGCAGCGCCCCGTCCGCCTCGCCTGTCTCGACGAGCGCGAGGCGCGGATATTCCCGCTGGGTGACGAAGCGGCCGTCGGGATCGACGACCATCCATTCGCGATCGCGCAGCGCGCCGTGCGCGAGGCCGGTGGACTGCGCCGCCGCGCCCTCCAGCGCGATGCCGCGGCAGCCCTTGACCGGGTAGACCGCGAGCGATGCGATGCGGGGCGCGCCCGCGGCGGCGCTCAGGTGCGCCTCAGTTGCGTAGTCCCGCCATGTAGTCGGCGACGGCCTTCATCTGGGCTTCGCTCATGCGGCCGGCGATCGTCCCCATGATCTTGCCGTTGACGTCCTTGCCGTCCTTGTCGGCGCCGCGCTCGCCCGACTTGAACGCCTTCAGCTGCGCGTAGCTGTAATCGGCGTACTGGCCGCCGACCCGCGGATAGTTCTTCGGCATGCCGGCGCCGGTGGGCGAATGGCAGGATGCGCAGGCAGGCACGGCGCTCGCCGCGTCGCCGCCGCGATAGAGCTGCTGCGCGAGCTTGACGGTCGCCGCGTCCTTCGCGGCCTGGCCCTTGGGCTTCTGCTGCGAGTAGTAGACGCCGAGCGCCTTCATGTCCGCGTCCGACAGCGTCGCCGCCATGCCCTGCATCACCGCGTTGACGCGGATTCCCGCCTTGAAGTGCGCGAGTTGCAGGGTGATATAGTCGGCGTGCTGTCCTGCAAGGTTGGGATTCGCCGATACCGCGCTGTTGCCGTCCGCGCCGTGGCATGCCGCGCAGATCTGCGTGACGATCTGCTGGGCCTTGGCGAGGTCGACCTTCGCCGGTGCCGCGGCTTCCTCCGCGGCCACGACGGCCGGCAGCATCGCGACGATGAAGGCGAAGAGCCTGTTGCGAGACATGTTCGTCAACTCCTTGCGGGACGAGGTCGGGGGCCGCCCCCGAAGGGGCGCGCCGTCGATGAAAAAGCACAACATTGTAACGGACTCGCCGCCCAAGGCCCCCCGGGCCGCGACAGGCGCGGCCATCCCCCCGCCGCGGCCGCTGGCCGGCGCCACGTTCGTCATCGCCGCCGCGCACCCGTCCCAACTGCCGCAGGACGGGCTGCCGGAGATCGCGTTCGCCGGCCGGTCCAACGCAGGCAAGTCGAGCGCGATCAACGCGCTCGCGCGCCAGACGCGCCTCGCCTTCGCGAGCCGCACGCCGGGACGCACGCAGCAGATCGTCGTGTTCGCATTGCAGAAGGGCGGGCTCGTGGCGGACCTGCCCGGCTACGGTTACGCGGCGGTGCCCCACGACGTGAAGCGCGCGTGGCAGCAGTTCCTGTGGGAATACATCACCACGCGCTCCACGCTGGTGGGACTCGTCCTGGTCGTCGACGCGCGTCACGGCCTGAAGGCGCTCGACACCGCGCTCCTCGACGGCTACCTGCCATCGGCGCGACCGCTGCTGGTGCTCGCGACCAAGTCCGACAAGCTGAATCGCGCCGAGCGGCGCGATGCCGCGCAGGCGATCCGCGCGGCGCTCGCCGAGCGCTATCCGCACGCGGCGACGCTGACGACGGTGCTGCCGTTCTCGGCGACGTCGCGCGATGGCGTCGAGGAAGCCGACGCCATACTGGAATCGTGGCTGCCGCGAGAGTGACCGCCCACACGCCGCGTGCTCGCGCCGGCGAATCGTGGACGAAAAAAGGCCCCGCGATCAAGGGGAGTGACGCGGGGCCCAAGAACGCCCGCCATCGGAGTGATCCGACGCCGGGCACCCGCTCAGGGAGGAAAGCGGGAGACGTTCACCGTCTGTCTCCATGGACCGGGCTGCCAACACGGAGTTCCGCGGTTGCGTGCGAACATTTCGATGCATGCGCGAATCCCGAAATGCACACAATGTCGATGAGGTGATTGCGATGGGTTTTTCGTTCGCCGGAAAATTTCCGGCCCGGCGTTTGCGGCGGATGCGGCACGACGATTTTTCGCGGCGCCTTGTACGTGAAACCCGACTGTCGGCCGACGATTTCATCTACCCGGTGTTCGTGCTCGACGGCGCGGCGCGCACCGAGCCGGTCGAATCGCTGCCGGGCGTGTCGCGCAAGTCCATCGATCTGCTGCTGAAGGACGCCGAATCCTGCATGTCCCTCGGCGTGCCGGCGATGGCGCTCTTTCCCGTGGTCGACGCCGCGCACAAATCGGACGACGCCGCCGCGGCGTGGGACGACGAAGGTCTCGTCCCGCGCACCGTGCGCGCGCTGAAGGCGCGCTTTCCGGAGCTCGGCATCGTCACGGACATCGCGCTCGATCCGTACACCCGCCATGGCCAGGACGGCCTGATCGACGCGTCCGGCTATGTCGTCAATGACGAGACGGTCGCTGCGCTGTGCAAGCAGGCGCTGTGTCATGCCGCGGCGGGCGTCGACGTGGTCGCGCCGTCCGACATGATGGACGGCCGCATCGGCGCGCTGCGCGCCGCGCTCGACGGCGCGGGCCACATCCACACGCGGATCCTCGCGTACTCGGCCAAGTACGCGTCGGCGTTCTACGGTCCGTTCCGGGACGCCGTGGGCTCCGCAGCGAGCCTCGGCGGCGGCAACAAGTACACGTACCAGATGGACCCCGCCAACAGCGACGAGGCGCTCTGGGAAACCTTTCTAGACGTGGAGGAGGGCGCCGACATGGTGATGGTGAAGCCGGGCTTGCCTTATCTCGACGTCGTCCGGCGAGTGAAGGACACGTTCGGCCTGCCCACCGCCGTGTACCAGGTGTCGGGCGAATACGCGATGCTGAAGGCCGCGTCGCGGGCGGGCTGGCTGGACGAGCGCGCCTGCGTGCTGGAGGCGCTGACGGGAATGAAGCGCGCCGGGGCCGACGCGATACTCACCTACTTCGCGCTCGACGCCGCCCGCTGGCTGCGCGGGGACGCCCAGTCGCGCTGACCTACGCGGCGTCCGGGCCGTCCAGCAGCGCCTCGAGGGCCGCCGCGGTCAGCCGGACCACGGGGTTGCCCTGCGCGTTGCGTTGCGGCCGTTGGCGCCGCTCGGCCTCCGTGCGCACCACGAGCCGGACCTGCCCCACGTCCGTGTCGACGATGAGCTCGGCGGGGCCGTCGGCGCGTCGCGGCGGTGGCAGCCGGTAGTCGACGCCGGCGTTGATCAGCGTCAGCTCGACCGGCTTCGCGTCGTCGGCGACGAGCTCGAGGCGGATGTCGCTGTGCTCGCTCGCCCAGCCGGCCGCCACGCCGCCGACGAGCGCCGGCCGGAACTCGGCGAGCAGATGCAGCCACTCCAGCGCTTCTTCCCGCTGCGCACGAAGCTGCTCGACATGCTCTTCACCGCCGAACAGCGCCTGATGCTCGGCGAGCGCGGTCTCGATCTCGCCGTCGTCGGGCAGCGCCTCGCGCTCCGAAAGGTTGAGCTCGCGCGCGGCCTTGCGGCGGGCGAGCGACCAGTCGGTCAGTCCATGCTCGATGATCAGGCGCGCGGCCGTCTGGGCGATGCGCGCGCGATCCTGCGCGTCGCGTCCGAACGGCTCGGCACCGTACGGCCGGCCCTTGAAGGCCGAGTGACCGCGGTGGCCCATCCTAGCCCGGCGCCGGGCCGCCCCAAGCGGGGCTTGCTCCCCCTCTGGGGGCAGCGAACGCAGTGAGCGTGGGGGTCGTCATCGCTAGAACAGCTGGTCGCGCGTGTCGCGGGCCGTGGCGCCGGGTGGGGCTGCGGCCGCCGGCGCGAAGGCCTCGGCCTCCCGCGCCCGCGGCGTGAACTCGGCGTAGAAATAGTCGGACAGGTTGCTGCTGTCGTCGCGCAACCCCGACTCCGGGTTGATGCGGACCGAGACGACGTTGGCCGGCTGGTCGGGCAGCTTTTCGGGCACGCCCTTCAGCGCCTTCTGCATGTAGCTGATCCAGATCGGCAGGGCCGCGACGCCGCCGGTCTCGTTGTTGCCGAGCGTCTTCGGCTGGTCGTAGCCGATCCACGCGATGCCCACCTGCGCCTGGTTGAAGCCGCAGAACCAGGCGTCGACGTTCTCGTTCGTGGTGCCGGTCTTGCCGGCGAGGTCCTTGCGCTTCAGTTCGAGCGCTCTGGTGGCCGTGCCGTAGGCGATGACGTCCCGCAGCAGCGTCGTCATGATGAAGGCGTTGCGCGGGTCGATCGCGCGCTCGGCCTTTTCGCCGGCGACGTCGGGCGCGGCCTCGGACAGGACGTTGCCGCGGGCGTCGGTGATGCGCGCGATCAGGTACGGCGAGACCCGGTAGCCGCCGTTGGCGAACACCGAGTACGCCGTGGCCATCTGCATCGGCGTGGCGGCGCCGGCGCCGAGGCCCATCGTCAGGTAGGCGGGGTGGAGCTTGGGATCGAAGCCGAACTTCGCGATGTAGTCCTGCGCGTATTGCGGGCCGATCGCCTGCAGCACCCGGACCGTGACGAGGTTCTTCGACTTGGCGAGCGCCGTGCGAAGGCGCATGGGGCCGTCGAACTTGCCGTCGTAGTTCTTCGGCTCCCAATCCTCGCCGCCGGCCTGCGCCGCCGGCACGAAGAAGGGCGCGTCGTTGATGACGGTCGACGGCGAGAAGCCCTTTTCCAGCGCCGCGGAATAAATGAAGGGCTTGAACGAAGAGCCCGGCTGGCGGAACGCCTGCGTGACGTGGTTGTACTTGTTGCGGTCGTAGTCGAAGCCGCCGACCAGCGCGAGGATGGCGCCGTCGCGCGGCGACACCGCCAGGAACGCGGCTTCGGCGAGCGGAAGTGACGCGATCGCGTACTTGCCCTTGTCGTCCCGCGTCACCCGGATGACCGCGCCCCGGCGGATCCGCTGCGCCGCGGGCGCCTTTTCGATCAGCGAGCGGGCGGCGAACTTGAGGCCGTCGCCGCTGACCTGGATCTGGTCGCCGTTGGCGAGCACGGCGCGGACTTCGGTGGGGGTGGTCTGCAGCACCACCGCGCTTTGCAGGTTGTCGCTGTCCGGCGAGTCCTGGAAAGCCTTGTCGAGCACGGCGTCCTGCTCGCCCGGGTCGTCCGGAATGCTGACGAAGGCCTCGGGGCCGCGATAGCCGTGACGGCGATCGTAGTCGACGACACCCCGCCGCACGGCGGCATACGCGGCGTCCTGGTCGGCGCGGCGCACGGTGGTCCACACGGTGAGTCCCTTGGTGTAGGCCTCGTCGCCGTACGCGTCGAAGACGACTTGCCGCGCCATTTCCGCGACGAATTCGGCGTGGGTCGGCAGCACCTCGCGCAGGCCCTGGCGCACCACCAATGGCGCGCTTTGTGCTTCGCGGAACTGGTCGTCGCTGATGAACCTGAGGTCATGCATCCGTCGCAGAACATATTGCTGCCGCGTCTTCGCGCGCCGGGGATTGCTGACCGGGTTGAACGCGGAGGGCGCCTTGGGCAGGCCGGCGAGCATCGCGGCCTCGGCCACCGTGAGGTCCTTCAGCGGCTTGCCGAAGTAGATCTGCGCGGCCGCGGCGAAGCCATAGGCCCGCTGGCCGAGGAAGATCTGGTTGACGTAGAGCTCGAGGATCTCGTCCTTGGTGAGGCTGGCCTCGATCTTCCAGGCGAGAAGCGCCTCGCGCATCTTGCGGGTGATCGTCTTCTCGCGCGTCAGGAAGAAGTTGCGCGCGACCTGCATCGTGATCGTGCCGGCGCCCTGCTGAGTGCCGGAAGCCACGTTGGCGAGCGCCGCCCGGACCACGCTCAAATAGTCCACGCCGCCGTGCGAATAGAAGCGCTCGTCCTCGGCGGCCAAAATGGCCTGTTTCATGACATCCGGGACATCGCCGATCGCGACGATGGCGCGGCGCTCCTCGCCGAACTCGCCGAGCAGATCGCCGTCGGCCGAGACGACACGAAGGGGAATCTTGGGCTGGTAGTCGGTCAGCGCCTCCAGCGAAGGCAATGTGGGCCACAACAGCGCCAGTACAAATGCGCCGAGCAGCGCGCCGACCAGGCCGAGGCCCAGAACGACCGAAAAAACATAGAGTAACGAGCGTTTCAGCACGGGAAACGGGCCTCAGGGGCCCGCCGGGACAATCGACACGGGATTATAGGCGGCGATGCAACAGACCCGGTCTGAAAAGGCAAAACAAATTGACATGAGTTGCACTTGCTACCAAAGTTTAATGTAAATTGTGAGCATCAGGACTGACATTCATGGTCTCAGAAAACCTCTCGTCCGCACTCGACTTCTTCAAGACGAAGACACCGTCGCTGATCGGAACCGACATCTCGTCGACCGCCGTCAAGATGGTCGAATTGTCGGCGGTCGGCAAGGACTCCTTCCGGCTTGAGCGCTACGCGATCGAGCCGCTGCCCAAGGACGTCGTCACCGACGGCAACGTCGTCAACCTCGAGCAGGTGGGCGAGGCCTTGCGCCGCGCCTGGAAGCGCCTCGGCAGCCGCAACCGCAATGTAGCGCTTGCGCTCCCCGCCGCGATGGTGATCACCAAGAAAATCATCGTTCCGGCGGGCCAGAAGGAGGACGAGCTCGAGTTGACCGTCGAGGCCGAGGCCAACCAGTACATCCCGTTCGCCCTGGACGAGGTCAACCTCGACTTCCAGGAGCTCGGCCCGGCGCCCAACAACGCCGACGAGGTCGAAGTCCTGATCGCGGCCTCCCGCAAGGAAAAGGTCGAGGACCGCGTCGCCGCCGCCGAAAGCGCCGGCCTCAAGGCCCGCGTCATGGACGTGGAGTCCTACGCCACCCAGGAAGCGTTCCAGCAGATCGGCCCGTCGCTGCCCGCGAACGGCCGCGACCAGAACATCGCCTTGGTCGACATTGGTGCCCACGTCACCCATTTCTACGTCCTGCGCAACAACCAGTTCCTGTTCTCCCGCGACCAGGCGTTCGGCGGCAACCAGCTCTCGCAGGACATCCAGCGCGCCTTCAACCTGTCGCCCGAGGAAGCCGAGTCCGCCAAGAAGACCCAGGGGCTGCCCGAGAACTACGACAGCGACGTGCTGCAACCGTTCATGGAAACCCTCGCGCTCGAGATCACCCGGGCGCTGCAGTTCTTCTTCACGTCGACGTCCTACAACCAGGTCGACCAGATCGTGCTCTCCGGCGGCTGCGCCCTGCTGCCTGGCCTGGACGACCTGGTCGCCAAGCGGGCAGGCGTGGGCACGATCGTCGCCAACCCGTTCTCCGGGATGCAGACGTCCGAGCGCATCCGGTCGCGCCAACTCGTGCAGGATGCCCCGATGCTGCTGATCGCCACCGGCCTCGCCATGCGGAGCTTCGAGTGAGCCGACCACTCCGCGCAGGGGCCCGGGCATGAGCGCCGCACGCATCAACCTGCTGCCGCACCGCGCGCAGAAGCGCGCTGCCCGGCAGCGGCAGTTCGTCTCCATGGCGATCTCGCTCGCCGTGCTCGGGCTCGCCATCGTCGCGCTGGTGCACGGCGTGCTCGCCGCCCGGATCGAGAACCAGCAGAGCCGCAACAACCTGCTGAAGACCGAGATCGCCAAGCTTGACGAGCAGATCAAGGAAATCGACCGGCTGCGCGAGCAGATCCAGGCCGTGCTCTCGCGCAAACAGGTGGTCGAGACGCTGCAGGCGAACCGCAGCGAAGCCGTTCACCTGCTGGACCAGCTCGTGCGCCAGCTCCCGGACGGCGTCTACCTGCGGACGATCAAGCAGACGAACGACAAGATCCAGCTCATCGGCTACGCGCAGTCGAACGCGCGCGTATCCACGCTGATGCGCAACATCGAAGCGTCGCCGTGGCTCACCAAGCCGGAGCTCGTCGAAGTGCAGCTCGTTCCCGCGCCGGGCGCGGTCGCCGGCAGCGGCGCCAAGCTCTCGCAATTCACCCTGAACCTCCAGTTGAAGCGGGCCGCGCCGCCGGAAGCACCGCGGGCGCCCACCGCCGTGAAGAAGCAAGCATGACGCTCGACGACATCCGCCGGCTCAACATCCGCGAAGCGGGCACGTGGCCGCTCCTGCCGAAGATCCTCATCCTGGGATTGCTCGTCCTGCTCATCGTCGGTGCCGGCGCGTATTTCGACTGGAAGGACCAGTTCGAGGCGCTCGAGACCGCGCAGAACGAGGAGACCAAGCTCCGCGAGCAATACGCGCAGAAGAAGGTCAAGGCGATCAACTTCGACCTCTACGTCCAGCAGCTGAAGGAGGTCGAGCTGTCGTTCGGCGCCCTGGTGAAGCAGCTGCCGAACCGCGCGGAAATCGATTCGCTGCTGACCGACATCAACCAGGCGGGCCTCGGCCGCGGCCTGCAGTTCGAGCTTTTCCGCCCGGCGACGCAGGAGCGGATGGCCGACTTCTACGCCGAGCTGCCGATAACCATCCGCATCACCGGCAACTATCACGACATGGGCGCCTTCACGAGCGACGTCGCGCAGCTCCCGCGCATCGTCACGCTGAACGACGTGGGCATCGCCAACAACGGCGGCGTGCTGACCCTTGACGCCACGGCCAAGACTTTCCGCTATCTCGACGAAGACGAGATCGCGAGGCAACGCGCGGCGGCCAAGGCGGCCGCGGTCAAGAAATGAAGCGCCTCGCCTACCTCCTGCTGGCAGCGGTCGTCGTGGTCCTCGCCGGCTGCGGCGCCGAATCGCACCAGGATCTGCGCGACTGGATGGCCGAACAGGGTAAGAACGCCAAGGGGCGCCTCGACCCGCTGCCGCAGATCAAGCCTTACGAGCCGTTCGCCTACAACGCCTACGACCTTCCGGATCCGTTCAAGCCGCGCAAGATCGAGCCGCAGAAGGGCGACAGCAAGCTCGCGCCCGACCTCACCCGCCGCCGCGAGCCGCTCGAGGCCTACCCGCTCGAATCGTTGTCGATGGTGGGCACGCTTGAGCGCGGCAAAGGCGTTTTCGCCCTCGTGCGCACGCCGGAAAAGGACATCTACCAGGTGAAAACCGGCAATTACATGGGCCAGAATTTCGGCGTCGTGACCGGCATCACCGAATCGGAAGTCAAGCTGAAGGAACTCGTGCAGGACGGGTCCGGCGATTGGACCGAGCGCTCCAGCACGCTGAACCTGCAGGCGGACCAGAGACCACCAGGGAGCAAAAAATGATCGGGTCTAGCGACAGACGCGCCGCCGCCTTCGTGCGGACAGGCGCCCTCCGGGGTTGGCTGGCAGTCCTGACCGCGTTCTGCGGGATGGCGCTCGCCGGGAGCGTTCTCGCCCAAGCCGCGAATTCGATCGAGCAGGTCACGGTCACCCGCGGTGCGTCGGGCCGCACGATCGTCAAGTTCACGCTGAAGGAAGCGCCGGCCAATCCGCCGGCCGGTTTCGCGATCTCCAATCCGCCGCGCATCGCGCTCGATTTTCCCGACACCGGCAGCGCTCTGACGACCAACCAGCGCGCGGTCGACAGCCCCACGCTCCGCAGCATGAACTTCGTGCAGGCCGGCAACCGCACGCGGGTGGTGTTCAACCTCAATTCGCCGCAGACGTTCGAGACTCGGGTCGAGGGCAAGGACGTGCTGGTGACGCTCGCCGACACCGGCGCAGGCGTGGCATCCGACCAGCCGCAGGTGCAGCGCTTCGCCGAAGCCAGGCCCAACGACACTTCGCACGCGCTCCGCGACGTCGATTTCCGCCGGGGCAGCAACGGCGAGGGCCGCATCGTCGTCGATCTCTCCGACGCCAGCGGCGGCATCGACATCCGGCAGCAGGGCAAGACGCTGGTGGTCGATTTCCTGAAGACCACGCTGCCCAGAAGCCTCGAGCGCCGCCTCGACGTCGCGGATTTCAACACGCCGATCGTCAGCGTGGACACGTTCCCGCAAGGCTCCAACACGCGGATGGTGATCGAGCCGAAGGGACTCTGGGAGCATTCGGCCTACCAGACCGACAATCGCTTCATCATCGAAGTGAAGCCGGTGCAGGAGGACCCGAACAAGCTGACGCAGGGCTCGCGCGGCGGGTACAAGGGCGAGAAGCTGTCGCTCAACTTCCAGAACATCGATGTGCGCGCGGTGCTGCAGGTCATCGCCGATTTCACCGGCCTCAACATCATCACCAGCGACACCGTGAACGGCAGCCTGACGCTGCGGCTGAAGGACGTGCCCTGGGACCAGGCGCTCGACATCATCCTGCAGACGAAGGGCCTCGACATGCGCAAGAACGGCAACATCGTTCTGATCGCGCCGCGCGAGGAACTGGCGCTGAAGGAGAAGCAGCAGCTCGAATCGCAGGTGCAGATCAGCGACCTGGAGCCGCTGCAGACCGAGCTCTTCCAGCTCAACTACGCCAAGGCCAACGATATCCTCAGCATCGTCAACGTGCAGTCGGGCGGCACGGCAACGCCTGGCGCCGGGGGCGGCGGAGGCGGCGGCGGCGGCACGCGCTTCCTTTCGCGCCGTGGCGCGGCGTTCGTCGACCCGCGGACCAACATCCTTTTCGTCACCGACATCCCGAGCAAGCTCGAAGAGGTGCGGCGGATCATCCGGCAGATCGACACGTCGGTGAAGCAGGTGATGATCGAGGCACGGATCGTCATCGCCGACGACAAGTTCAGCCGCCAGCTGGGCATTCGCTTCGGCCAGCAGACCGGGGCGACGCTGTTGAACCGCCGCTATGCGGTGGGCAGCAGCGGCAGCTTGAGCACGCAGCCGGTCGTGAGCCTGAGCGGCGGGACGAGTGGAACAGTGACACGCGAAACGCGCACGCAGACGCCGTTCGAGCTCGCGTCGGGGCTCGCATCGGCGGGCTATTCCGATTCGCCGCAGTTGAACGTGAATCTGCCCGTGGCAAACCCCGCCGGTCAGCTGGCGCTCACGCTGATCAACCTCGGCAGCGGCAACCTCATCAACCTCGAGCTGTCGGCGCTCGAAGCCGACAACCGCGGCAAGGTCGTGTCGAGCCCGCGCGTGATCACCGGCGACAACCAGAAGGCGCACATCGAGCAGGGCACGCAGATTCCGTACATCATCCAGGGCAACAACAACAGCCAGCCGACGGTCCAGTTCAAGGACGCGACGTTGAAGCTCGACGTCACGCCGCAGATCACGCCGGACAACCGCGTGATCATGAACGTCGAGATCCACAAGGACACCGTCGGCCAGGTGGTGCGCATCCAGGGCAGCGAGTACCCGTCGATCGACACCAAGAACGTGATCACGCAGATCTCCGTCAACAACGGCGACACGGCCGTCATCGGCGGCATCTACGAGGAGCAGATCACGAGCGACATCAACAAGGTTCCGTTCCTCGGCGAGCTGCCCATCCTCGGGTACCTATTCAAGCAGACCGCCCGCTCCAGCACCAAGACCGAGCTGCTGATCTTCCTGACGCCGCGCATCGTTCGCGAGTCCATCACGTCGGTGAAGTAAGACGGTCAGCGGGGCGCGCGAAACGCGTCCCGCCGTTCGCGGCACGCCCGGCGCACCGCGCCTCATCCTCTACAATGCCGCGGTGGCGCTCCACCGTGGCAATCTCTTTCTCGTCGGCCTGATGGGCGCCGGCAAATCGACGCTCGGGCGCCAGCTCGCGCGCCGGCTCGCCAAGCGTTTCATCGACGCCGATCACGAGCTGGAGGAGCGCCTCGGCGTGACGATTCCGACCATTTTCGAGATCGAGGGCGAGAGCGGCTTCCGCGATCGGGAGGAAGCCGTCATCGACGACCTCACGCAGCTGACCGACATCGTGCTCGCGACCGGCGGCGGCGCGGTGCTGCGTCCCGCAAGCCGCGAGCGCCTGAAGGCCAACGGCACGGTCATCTACCTGTTCGCCGATCCCGACACGCTGTGGGATCGCGTCCGCAACAGCCGTCACCGGCCGATGCTGCAGGCGGTGGATCCGCGCCAGCGGCTGTTCGACCTCTATGCGCAGCGCGACGCGCTGTACCGCGAAGTGGCGGACCACGTGATCCCGTCGGATCGCGAGGCCGTCGTGCGCTTCGTTTGCCTTCTCCAAGCGGATGCGGCGCCATGAAGACGCTCACCGTGGCGCTCGGCGAGCGCGCGTATCCCATCCACATCGGTGCCTCGCTGCTTCAGCGCGCCGGTGAAGTCGCCGGCGATGCGATCGGCCGCCGCGCGGTCATCGTCACCAATGCCACCGTGGCCCGGCACCACCTTGCGCCGCTGCGCGCGTCGCTCGCCGCGCGCGACGTGGCCACCGAAGTGATCCTCGTACCGGACGGCGAGCGCTACAAGGATTGGTCGACGCTGCAGGACATCCTGACACGCCTCCTCGAATTGCGTGCCGAGCGCGGCACCACGCTCGTGGCGCTCGGCGGCGGCGTCGTCGGCGATCTCGCCGGCTTCGCGGCAGCGATCTACCAGCGCGGCATGCCGTTCGTGCAGATCCCCACGACGCTGCTGTCGCAGGTCGATTCGTCGGTGGGCGGAAAGACCGGCATCAACCACCCGCTCGGCAAGAACATGATCGGCGCGTTCTGGCAGCCGCGTGCAGTGCTGGTCGACACCGACTGTCTGCGCACGCTGCCGCCGCGCGAGACCAAGGCGGGCCTGGCCGAAGTGATCAAGTACGGCGCGATCCGCGACGCCGGCTTCTTTACCTGGCTGGAGAACAACGTCGGTGGTCTGTCCGGCGGCGACGAGGACGCGCTGCTCCACGCGATCTTCGAGAGCTGCCGCATCAAGGCGGAGGTCGTGGGCGCGGACGAGCGGGAATCGGGCGAGCGGATCATCCTCAATTTCGGCCACACGTTCGGCCACGCGATCGAGACGGCCGCCGGCTACGGGACGTGGCTGCACGGCGAGGCCGTCGCCACCGGGATGGTGATCGCGGCGCGGCTGTCCGAGCGCGTGTGCGGATTGCCGCGCGCCGACGCGCATCGCGTGCGTGAACTGGTGAATGCCGCAGACCTGCCGACCGTGCCGCCGCCGCTGCCGCTCGAGCGCTGGCTCGACCTGATGGGCCGCGACAAGAAAGTGACCGGAGGGACGATCCGCTTCGTGCTGCTGGCGTCGATGGGACGCGCGGTGATCGAGGCAGGGGTTCCGGTCGAGGACATTCGCGCAGCGCTCTCCGCCTGACGGGCGACGCCGGAAGCGACAAGGGCGCCTCGCGGCGCCCTTGTCATTGCTGCGGCCGACTAGCGGCCGCGAGCAGCGGTCAGGAGCAGGAGAGCACCGCGGTCTGGATTTGCGTCCCGGACGACACGTTGATGGTGAACGTGCCGTGCGCCGGCGGATCACCCGTCGCACCGCCGATCGACACGGCGATCGTGCCCTCGGTCACCGCCGCGGTGACCGTGCCGGTCGACGAGCTTCCGGCGACGACCGTCGCGTTGTATTTGCCCGTGCCGCCGGTGGCGAGGAACTGGAACGTCGAGCCGACCGCGCACGCCGCTGAGCCGCTCGCCGGGATGCGGCCGGGGGTGATGACCAGCCCCGGCGGCGGCGGCTCGGCGGTGCCGAGCACGCTGTCGACCAGCGGCGGCGTCAGCAGCGTGCGGCCGGCCGAGTCGGTGATCGAGAACGTGAGGCCGGTGAAGCACGAGCCATTCGATACGATCGTGAACGCGCCGCCGCTCTGGAGCACCGGGGAACCAAGCAGCGTCACCGCCGTGGGGAAGCTCAGCGCGATGTTGTACGGCGGCGTGCCGCCGAACACGTAGAAATTCACCGGAACGCCCGACGAGCAGTGCGCGGTGTCCGCGCCGTTGAACGTCGTCGTGCCGGTCGGGATCACCGACAGCACGGAATTGCCGTTCACGAACTGCGCGATCGTGAACTGGCCGATGACGCTGCTTCCCGACGAGACGTCGGTCGCCCGCACGGTCGCGAACTGCGTGACGGCGTTGACCGGCACGCGAATGGTCACCGCCGCGAGACCGTTCTGGTCGGTCTGGACGGTGACGCTCTGGGCCGGCGTGCTCGAGTTCGCGGCGACCAGCGAGAACGTGCCCAGGACGACATCGAAGCGCACCTGGCGGCCGGCCAGCGTGGCGCCGCCGGGACCCGTGACCACGACGGTCGCGGTGCCGTCCTGGCCCGAGCACAGGAGCGCATTCGAGCCCGCGCAGACCGGGTTGCCGGTGATCGTGATGGACGCGGGCAGCAGCAGCGACGGCTGGACCGTGACGGCGACGTTCGTCGTCTGGCCGCTCGCGTCCTGGATCGTGAGCGTCACCGGCGTGGCGGCATTGACCGCCGCCGCCAGCAGCGGAATCGTCGTCGAATTCGACGGGCCCGGCGTTACCGGAAGAATCGCCGCGTTGCTCGAGAACAGCGTGAACGGAGCCGTTCCGCCGGTAATCGACACGGTGGCCGGCACGCCCGCGTACACGGTGGTGGTCAGCGGCAGCACCGTCAGCAGCGGCGCCGGCCCCGGGTTGTTGTACGGATTGTTCGGTGCGCCGTTGCCGCCGCCGCAGGCCGCGAGCGAGAGCACGCCGGCCAGCGCGAGGAGGGTCACGAAGGGGCGCAGCCAGTTGGTCATGCGGGGTTCGACCATGGTCGGAGTCCTGATGATGATGTCCTAAACGCTCGGGTGGGCAGAGGCCAATTCGGTGTTGCAACAAGCATCTAGCCGATTTTGTTCAGATTAAAGCCTAAGAATACGCGGGACGCAAGTATTTCCCGCGCCGGGGCCTTCCGCCGCCCGCCGCGCTGTTGTACGGCTGCCCGCTTCGAAGGGGTCGGGCGGCTGTCTTGTCGCATTGCAGCATCGCGCGTAGGATGGGAGGGTTTCGCCCCGAAACTGTGAAACCGCTGATTTCCGTACGGTTTCGGCGGGAAAATCCCTCCATTCCAGGACGAGGTCAGCGTGGACAAGGGCAATTGGCCGGTCAACCCGCCAACCGCGTGGCCGCCGGCCGCGCAGGGGTTGTACAGCCCCGAACACGAGCACGACGCCTGCGGTCTCGGCTTCATTGCGCACATCAAGGGCCGCAAGAGCCACGCGATCGTCACGCAGGGCCTGAAGATCCTGGAGAACCTGACCCACCGGGGCGCCACCGGCGCGGATCCGCTCCAGGGCGACGGCGCGGGCATCCTCCTCCAGCTTCCGGACACGTTCCTGCGCCGCGCCTGCGGCAAGCTCGGCATCACGCTGCCGGTCGTCGGCCAGTACGGCGTCGGCATGGTCTTCCTGCCGCAGGAGCCGGCGTCGCGCATGGCGTGCGAGCAGGAGATCGAGCGCGCGATCCTCGCCGAGGGCCAGGTGCTGCTCGGCTGGCGGGACGTGCCGACGCGCAACGCCGGCCTGTCGGTGCGCACGAAGGAAGTGGAGCCGGTGATCCGGCAGGTGTTCGTCGCGCGCGGCTCGCGCGAGATGGACCAGGACGCCCTCGAGCGCAAGCTGTACGTGATCCGCAAGCGCGCGGGCCACGCGATCCAGGCGCTGTCGCTGAAGCACGGCAAGGAGTTCTACGTGCCGTCGCTGTCGACGCGCACGATCGTGTACAAGGGCATGCTGCTCGCGCAGCAGGTCGGCGAGTATTACGCCGACCTGCACGACGAGTCGATGGTGTCGGCGCTCGCGATGGTGCACCAGCGCTTCTCCACCAACACGTTCCCGACGTGGGACCTCGCGCATCCGTTCCGCTACGTCTGCCACAACGGCGAGATCAACACGCTGCGCGGAAACTTCAACTGGATCCGCGCGCGCGAAGGCGCGATCGCCTCTGAAGTGCTGGGCGACGATCTCTCGAAGCTCTGGCCGCTGATCTACGAAGGCCAGTCCGACTCCGCGTCGTTCGACAACGCGCTCGAGCTCCTCACGATGGGCGGCTATCCGCTCGCCCACGCGATGATGATGATGATTCCCGAGGCGTGGGCGGGGAATCCGCTGATGGACGAGGACCGCCGCGCGTTCTACGAATATCACGCCGCGCTGATGGAGCCGTGGGACGGTCCCGCGGCGATGGCGTTCACCGACGGCCGCCAGATCGGCGCCACGCTGGACCGCAACGGCCTTCGCCCGGCCCGCTACGTCGTTACCGACGACGATTTCATCGTGATGGCGTCGGAAGTCGGCGTGCTCGACATTCCCGAGAGCAAGATCGTGAAGAAGTGGCGGCTGCAGCCGGGCAAGATGCTGCTCGTCGACCTCGAGCAGGGCCGCATCGTCGACGACGACGAGCTGAAGCGCACGCTCGCCACCGAGAAGCCGTACCGCGACTGGATCGCGAGGTGCCGGCTGTCGCTCGAGGAGATGCCCGAGCCGGCGCCGCCGGTGCCCTCGGCGGTGCCGCTGCTCGACCGCCAGCAGGCGTTCGGCTACACGCAGGAGGACCTGAAGGTCATCCTGGCGCCGATGGCCAGGAACGGCGAGGAGGCGACGGGCTCGATGGGCAACGACGCCGCGCTGCCGGTGCTGTCGAATCGTCCCAAGGTCTTCTACAACTACTTCAAGCAGCTGTTCGCGCAGGTGACGAACCCGCCGATCGATCCGATCCGCGAGGAGCTCGTCATGAGCCTCGTGTCGTTCATCGGTCCGCGGCCCAACCTGCTCGCGGTGAACACGAAGGCGACGGCGGAGCCGCCGATGCGCCTCGAAGTGCAGCAGCCGATCCTCACCGCTGAGAACATGGAGAAGCTGCGGCACGCGGAGCTCTTCTCCGGCGGCGCGTTCCGCTCGATCGAGCTCGACATCTGCTATCCGGCCGCGTGGGGCGGCAACGGCATGGAGGCGGCGCTCGCGAGCCTCGCCGCGCATGCGGAGGACGCGATCCAGCAGGGCTACAACATCATCATCCTGTCCGACCGGAGCGTGTCGGCGGCGCTGCTGCCCATTCCTGCGCTGCTCGCCACCGGCGCCGTGCACGAGCACCTGGTCAAGCAGGGCCTGCGCACGTCCACCGGCCTCGTCGTCGAGACGGGCTCGGCGCGCGAAGTCCACCAGTTCGCGCTGCTCGCGGGCTACGGCGCCGAGGCGATCCACCCGTACCTCGCGCTCGAGACGCTGTCGGAGCTGCACAGGCAGATTCCGGAGATCGACCCGAAGGAATCGCAGAAGCGCTTCGTCAAGGCCATCTGCAAGGGCCTCTACAAGGTGATGTCCAAGATGGGCATCTCCACGTACCAGTCGTACTGCGGCGCGCAGATCTTCGAAGCCGTTGGGTTGCAGAAGGCGTTCGTCGACCGCTACTTCACCGGCACCGCCAGCAACATCGAGGGCATCGGCCTCTTCGAGGTCGCCGAGGAGACGGTGCGGCTGCACCAGCTCGCGTTCGGCGACGACCCGCTCTACCGCAACGCGCTCGACGCCGGCGGCGAATACGCCTACCGGATCCGCGGCGAAGAGCACATGTGGACGCCGGATTCGATCGCCAAGCTCCAGCACGCGGCGCGGGCCAACAGCCACTCGACGTACCGCGAATACGCGGCGCTGATCAACGAGCAATCGCGCGCGCTGAAGACGCTGCGCGGCCTGTTCGAGTTCCGCACCGCGGGCCGCGACGCCGTGCCCATCGAGGAAGTCGAGCCGGCGAAGGACATCGTCCGGCGCTTCGCCACCGGTGCGATGAGCCTCGGCTCGATCTCCACGGAAGCGCACACGACGCTCGCGGTGGCGATGAACCGGATCGGCGGCAAGTCGAACACCGGCGAGGGTGGCGAGGATCCGCTGCGCTACCGCGCGGAAATGCGCGCCGGCAAGAGCACGGTGAAGGACGGCGACACGCTCGCCAGCCTGCTCGGCCACGACCGCATCGAGGTCGACGTGCCGCTGAAGGCGGGCGACAGCCTTCGCTCGAAGATCAAGCAGGTCGCGTCCGCGCGCTTCGGCGTCACCGCCGAATACCTGTCGTCGGCGGACCAGCTCCAGATCAAGATGGCGCAGGGCGCGAAGCCCGGCGAGGGCGGCCAGCTTCCCGGCCACAAGGTGTCCGAGTACATCGCGCAGCTGCGCTACTCGGTGCCCGGCGTCGGCCTGATCTCGCCGCCGCCGCATCACGACATCTACTCGATCGAGGATCTCGCGCAGCTGATCCACGACCTCAAGAACGCGAACTCGCGCGCGACGGTGTCGGTGAAGCTCGTGTCGGAAGTCGGCGTGGGCACGGTCGCGGCCGGCGTCGCCAAGGCGAAGTCCGATCACGTGACCATCGCGGGCCACGACGGCGGCACCGGCGCCTCGCCGGAATCGTCGATCAAGCATGCGGGCACGCCGTGGGAGCTCGGCCTTGCGGAGACGCAGCAAACGCTCGTGCTGAACCGGCTGCGCGGCCGCATCGCCGTGCAGGTCGACGGCCAGATGAAGACGGGCCGCGACGTCGCGGTCGGCGCGCTGCTCGGCGCCGACGAGTTCGGCTTCGCCACGGCGCCGCTCGTGGTGACAGGCTGCATCATGATGCGCAAGTGCCATCTCAACACCTGCCCGGTCGGCGTCGCGACGCAGGATCCGCTGCTGCGCAAGCGCTTTTCCGGCCTGCCCGAGCACGTCGTCAACTATTTCTTCTTCGTCGCCGAGGAAGTGCGCGAGATCATGGCGAAGCTCGGATTCCGCACGCTCGACGAGATGATCGGCCGGTCCGACCTTCTCGACATGAAGCCCGGCATCGAGCACTGGAAGGCGCGCGGCCTCGACTTCTCGCGCGTGTTCCATCAGCCGAAGATGCCGCCGGAAGTCGCGCGCCGCCACACCGAAACCCAGGACCACGGCCTCGACCGCGCGCTCGACCACCAGCTGCTGGCGGGCGCCGAGACCGCGCTCGCCACCAAGGCGCCGGTGCGGCTCGAGTTCAAGATCCGCAACGCGCACCGCTCGGTGGGCGCGATGCTCTCCGGCACGCTCGCGCGCCGGCTCGGCCACGACGGGCTTCCGCCCGACACGATTCACGTCGCGTTCAAGGGCATCGCCGGGCAGAGCTTCGGCGCGTTCCTGGCGCGCGGCATAACGTTCGAGCTGCAGGGCGCCACCAACGACTACGTCGGCAAGGGCCTCTCGGGCGGACGCATCGTCGTCTACCCGGACCCGGCGTGCCCGGCGAAGCCCGAGGACAACATCGTCGTCGGCAACACGGTGATGTACGGCGCGATCGAGGGCGAGGCGTATTTCCGCGGCGTCGCGGGCGAGCGGTTCTGCGTGCGCAACTCGGGCGCGTCCGCCGTCGTCGAGGGCACCGGCGATCACGGCTGCGAATACATGACCGGCGGCACCGTCGTCGTGCTGGGCCGCACGGGGCGCAACTTCGCCGCCGGCATGAGCGGCGGCGTCGCCTACGTGTACGACCCGGACGGCACGTTCGCGTCGCGCTGCAACGCGGCGATGGTCGCGATCGAGCCGCTGATGACGGAGGCCGAGCAGGCCACCGTCGAAGCCGAGCTCGCCGCCGCCGGCAAGGGCCGCCTCATGCACCGCGACCGCGCCGACGAGGCGCAGGCGCGCGAGCTGACCGAGCTCCACCTTCGCTATACGGGCTCGACGCTGGCGCTCGAGCTGATCGACAACTGGGAGACGGCGCGGCGCAAGTTCGTCAAGGTGTTCCCGCACGAGTACCGGCGGGCGCTGTCGGAAATGTTCGTTCGACGGGCCGCCGCCGCCGCCAAGTCGACGCGCAAGGAGCGCGAGGCCGCCTGATGGGAAAGACGACGGGATTTCTGGAGCTGCAGCGCATCCAGGAGGCGGCCGAGCCCGTCCCCCTGCGGGTGCGCCATTACCGCGAGTTCACGCTCTCGCTGAAGGACGACGAGGCGTCGCGGCAGGGCGCGCGCTGCATGGACTGCGGCATTCCGTTCTGCCAGACGGGCTGTCCGGTGCACAACATCATCCCGGACTGGAACGACCTCGCCTATCGCGAGCAGTGGCAGAGCGCGCTGGAAGTGCTTCACTCGACGAACAACTTCCCCGAGTTCACCGGCCGCGTCTGCCCGGCGCCGTGCGAGGCCGCGTGCACGCTCAACATCAACAACGACCCGGTGGGCATCAAGTCGATCGAGCATTTCCTGATCGACAAGGGCTGGGCGGAAGGCTGGGTCGTGCCGCAGCCGCCGGCGGCGAAGACCGGCAAGCGCGTCGCGGTCGTAGGCTCCGGGCCCGCGGGCATGGCCTGCGCGCAGCAGCTTGCGCGCGCCGGCCACGACGTCGTGCTGTTCGAGAAGGCGGACCGCATCGGCGGCCTCCTGCGCTACGGCATCCCGGATTTCAAGATGGAAAAGCACCTCGTCGACCGCCGCATGGCGCAGATGGCCGAGGAGGGCGTGGAGTTCCGGCCCAACACGAACGTCGGCGTCGACATCGCGCCGGCGACGCTGCTGGACGAATTCGACGCCGTGGCGCTCACCGGCGGCGCCGAGGCGCCGCGCGACCTGCCGGTGCCGGGCCGCGACCTCGGCGGCGTCCATTTCGCGATGGAGTTCCTGCCGCAGCAGAACAAGGTGGTCGCCGGCGACGCGGTGCCGGACCAGATCAGCGCCGCGGGCAAGCACGTCGTCGTCATCGGCGGCGGTGACACGGGCTCCGATTGCGTCGGCACGTCCAATCGCCACGGCGCGCTGTCGGTCACGCAATTCGAATTGCTGCCGCAGCCTCCGGATGTCGAGAACAAGCCGCTCGTGTGGCCGTACTGGCCGATCAAGCTCCGCACGTCGTCGTCGCACGAGGAAGGCGTCAACCGCGACTGGGCGGTCGCCACCAAGCGCTTCGAGGGCACGGACGGGAAGGTGACGAAGCTGATCGCCGCGCGCGTCGAATGGCAGAAGGACGGCGGCGCGATGAAGATGGTCGAGGTCCCCGACAGCGAGTTCGAGCTGCCGGCCGATCTCGTGCTGCTCGCGATGGGCTTCGTCGGCCCGGTCGCCGCCGGCATGGTCGACCAGTTCGGCGTGGCGAAGGACGCGCGCTCGAACGTCAAGGCCACCACCGACGACTACCAGACGTCCGTGCCGAAGGTCTTCGCCGCCGGCGACATGCGCCGCGGCCAGTCGCTCGTCGTGTGGGCGATCCGCGAGGGCCGCCAGTGCGCCCGCGCCGTCGACGAGTTCCTGATGGGCGCGTCGAGTCTCCCGCGCTAGCGCGCGCAGCGTTCGTGGCGGTTGCCGCAGTCACCCCGGTCACCACGGTCGCCATCGCGAGCTGGCGGCCAGTCGTCGCGCCGGCGGAGACGGAGCGGCTGGCGCGCGAGCTCGAGAGCGGCGGCGTGCTCGCGCTCCCCGGGCTGCCGTTCGTGCTCGCCCCCGACGAAACGCGCTTCCTGGATCCGCGCTGGTCCGATGGCCGCGCGAAGAACATCAGCCTCGACGGCGCCACGATCAAGGGCGCGCGCGGCAGCGCCGACGAGCTCGCCACGCTGGCGCGGATGGTCGCGCGGTTCGCCGCCGACGCGAGCGGCCTCGTCGCCGCGCTGTTCCCCCGCTACGCCGCGCATCTGAAGCGCGCGCGCACCAGCTACCGGCCGCAGCCCGCCACGGGCCGCGCCGTCTCGTGGCGCAAGGACGACTCGCGGCTTCACGTCGACGCGTTCCCGTCGCGGCCCAACCACGGCGAGCGCATCCTCCGGGTGTTCTGCAACGTCAATCCGGACGGCGAGCCCCGCGTGTGGCGCGTCGGCGAGCGCTTCGAGTCGATGGCCGCCCGCTTCCTGCCGCGCATCCGCGCGCAGCGCGCGTTCGAGCCCGCGGTCCTCGCGGCGCTGCGCGTCACCAAGGGCCGGCGCACCGCGTACGACCACCTGATGCTCGGCCTCCACGACCGTGCGAAGGCGGACCTCGACTATCAGCGCGACAGCCCGCAGGCCGAAGTGCGCTTCGCGCCGGGTACGACGTGGATCTGCTTTTCGGACCAGGTGATGCACGCGGCGTCCGGCGGGCAGTTCATGCTCGAGCAGACGACGCACCTGCCGCTGGCCGCGCTCTACGCGCCGGAAAGCTCGCCGCTCGCCATCCTCGAGCGCCTTACCGGACGGCCCCTCGCCGCCTGATATGCTCCAGCGCCCTGCGCGGCTTTCGCGCGGGACCCGAAGCGACTCCGCCGTGATTGCCAACGACACGTTCCTGCGCGCGCTGAAGCGCGAGCCCACGCCGTACACACCGATCTGGCTGATGCGCCAGGCCGGCCGCTACCTGCCGGAATACGCCGCCACGCGGGCGCGGGCCGGCAGCTTCATGGGCCTCGCCACCCATCCGGGGCTCGCGACCGAAGTCACGCTGCAGCCGCTCGAGCGCTATCCGCTCGACGCCGCGATCCTGTTTTCCGACATCCTCACCGTGCCCGACGCGATGGGCCTCGGGCTTTCGTTCGCGGAAGGCGAGGGTCCGCGCTTCGCCCGCACCGCCGCGGACGAGGGCGCCATCGCGGCGCTGGAAGTGCCGGACATGGCGAAGCTCCGCTACGTGTTCGACGCGGTGCGCGAGATCAAGCGCGCGCTGGACGGACGCGTGCCGCTGATCGGGTTCTCGGGCAGCCCGTTCACGCTCGCGTGCTACATGATCGAGGGCCGCGGCAGCGCCGACTTCGCCGCGGTCCGGCGAATGGCCCACGCGCGTCCCGAGCTGCTCGCACGCCTCGTCGACGTCAACGCGCGCGCGGTCACTGCGTATCTCGACGAGCAGATCGCCGCCGGCGTCGACGCCGTGATGATCTTCGACACGTGGGGCGGCCTGCTCGGCGCCGACGCCTACCGGCGCTTCTCGCTCGCGCCGATGCGCGCGGTGCTGCGGGGACTGACGCCGGGCCGCGACGGCGCGCCAGTCCCGTCGATCGTCTTCACCAAGGGCGGCGGCGCGCTGCTCGACGACATCGCCGCGTGCGGCGCCCATGGCGTGGGCCTCGACTGGACGGTCGACATCGCCGCGGCGCGCGCGCGCGTGGGCGGCAAGGTGGCGTTGCAGGGCAATCTCGATCCGCTGGTGCTGACGACGGACGCCGCGACGGTCGCGCGCGAAGCGACGGCGATCGTGCGCGCCGCGGGGCCCGCGCCGGGGCACATCTTCAATCTCGGTCACGGCATCGTGCCCGGCACGCCGCCCGACAACGTCGCCGCGTTGGTGGAGACGGTGCACGCGGAGTCGCGCAAGCTCCGCTCGGCCACGGCCGTCGCTTAGCGCGCAGGCGCGCGTCCCCTACGGAGCCCGAAAATCGGCGGCAACAGGGCTTGACAAATCGTGGAATCAAGTCTCCCTCGCCCACTTATGCACATGTCGTAGGCCAGGAGCGCGACCTCCGCAGCGCCCGACTTCGACAGGAATGCGGTCGATGCAACTCATTGGCACGCAAGGACAAAAAAACGGCGAGCCCGGAGGCGCGGAAAGCCGCCTGCGCGGGAGATTGACAAGCGCGCGGCGTGTCAAGCGACTTACGCACAATCTTATCCACAACCGGAAACCCACTCGTGCGTCCCTCAGCAAAATGAACGACTTGCGCCGCGATGCTTCCAGATGTGGTGAGAAACACGAACGCTACAGTTGGGTGGCGCGCGCGCCACACTGCGTGCGCGCACGCGCCGCAATGCGATGACGATCGCGCGCGTCGTGCTGCCGGTGCCCGCGCGCACGCCCTTTGACTATTGGATTCCGGAGGGGCTGCCGGTGGCGCGCGGCGCGATGGTGCGTGTCCGGCTCGCGCGCCGCGCACTCGTCGGCGTGGTCGTCGAGGCGCGCGACGACAGCGACGTGGCGCCGGAGCGTCTGCAACCGATCGACGAAGTCATCGCGCTGCCTCCGCTGCCGCCCGACGTGATGGCGCTCGCGGAATTCGTCGCCGAGTATTACCAGGCAGCGCCTGGCGAGGCGCTCGCGCTCGCGGTGCCCCCGCCGGGGCAGCGCACGCGGCGGCTGCCGCCGCTCGCCGGCGTGTCCCGCGACGCCGCGGCGGTGCGCATGCCCAATGCGCAGCAGCAGGCCGCGACCGACGCGATCGACGCGGCGCGCGGCGCGTTCGTCCCGTTCCTGCTGCAGGGAATCACCGGCAGCGGCAAGACCGACGTGTATCTCGGCGCGGCGCAGCGCGCGATCGCGGCCGGCGGACAGGTCCTGGTGCTCGTGCCGGAGATCAACCTGACGCCGCAGTTCGAGGCGCGCGTGCAGGCGGCGCTGCCCGGCCACCGCGCCGTCACGCTGCACAGCGGCCTGCCCGACGGCGCGCGCCGCGCGCACTGGCTCGCCGCGGCGAACGGCGAGGCGGATCTCATCCTCGGCACGCGCCTCGCGGTCTTCTGCCCGGCGCCGCGCCTCGCGCTCGTCGTCGTCGACGAGGAGCACGACGCGTCGTACAAGCAGCAGGACGGCGTGCGCTATCACGCGCGCGACGTCGCCGTGTGGCGCGCGCACGCTCGCGCGGTGCCGATCGTGCTGGGCAGCGCGACGCCGTCGCTCGAGTCGTACGCGCATGCCGAGGCTGGACGCTATCGGCGTCTTTCACTGCCGCGGCGCGCCGATCCGCGCGCGGCGCTGCCGGTGCCGCGATTCGTCGCCAATCGCGATGCCCGCGCGCACGACGGCATCGCCGGCCCGCTGTGGGACGCGCTCGCCGCCTGCCTCGCGCGCGGCGAGCAGAGCCTCGTATTCGTCAATCGCCGCGGCTTCGCGCCGTCGCTGAAGTGCGCGTCGTGCGCGTGGGAGGCGCAGTGTCCGCGGTGCAGCGCGCGGCTGACGCTGCACCGCGAGCCGCCGATGCTGCGCTGTCATCACTGCGGTCACGCCGAGCGCGTGCCGCGGAGCTGTCCCGAATGCGGCAACGTCGACCTTGCCGCGCTGGGCTTCGGAACGCAGCGGCTTGCGCGGGCGCTCGCGGAGACGTTTCCCGCCGCGCGCATCGCGCGCGTCGACCGCGACAGCACGCGCGCCCGCGGCGCGTTCGCGGCGATGCGTGCGGGCATCGAGGCCGGCACCGTGGACCTGATGATCGGGACGCAGATGCTCGCGAAGGGACACGACTTCCCGCGGCTCACGCTGGTGGGCGTGCTCGGCGCCGACAACGCGCTCTACAGCGCCGACTTCCGCGCCACCGAGCGGCTCTTCGCGCTGCTGACGCAGGTGGCGGGCCGCGCCGGCCGCGCGGGGCAGCCGGGCGAAGTGATCGTGCAGACCGATTTTCCGACGCATCCGGTGTACGCGGCGCTCGCGCAGAACGACTACGACCGCTACGCGCGCGCGCTTCTCGACGAGCGCCGGATGGCGGAGCTGCCGCCGGCGACGCACGCCGCGCTGCTCACCGCCGAAGCGCATCGCCGCGAGGACGTCGACGCCGCGCTCGCCGCCGCGCATGCCGCCGGCAAATCGCTCGCGGCCGCGGCGGGTGAGCCCGTGACGCTGTTCGCGCCGGTGCCGGCGCTGCTCGCGCGCCGCGCCGGATTCGAGCGCGGCCAGATGGTCGTGCAAAGCGAGCGCCGAGGCGCGCTCCACGCGTTCCTCGCGCAATGGCGCGAGCCTCTCGACGCGCTGGCGGGCAAGCGCGTGCGGCTGGCGCTCGACGTCGACCCCGCCGGCTTCGGCTGACCGCCCGGCTATAATCGTCGATTGCCCGCACAATCGCCGCCAACGGCAACACCCCACCGATGCAGGTCGACGCCAAGTCCAGGATCGAAGCCGCGCTGCACGACGCGATCCGCGCCGCGCTGCCGGAGTTCGCCGATCTGGTGCCGACCCTCGAGCGGCCCCGCAACGCGGCGCACGGCGATTTCGCCACCCCCGACGCGCTCAACCTCGGCAAGCGCTCGCGCCAGAATCCCCGCAAGCTCGCGGAGACGCTCGCGTCGGCGACGGCCGCGGCGCTCACCGGCGTCGTCGACGCGGTGGAGATCGCCGGCCCGGGCTTCATCAACTTCCGGCTCGCGCCGGCGGCGCGGCAGGCCATCGTCGCGCGCGTGCTCGAGTCGGCCCGCGCATTCGGGCGCGGCGAGGCGGAGCGCGGCCTGCGAGTGATGGTCGAGTTCGTGTCCGCCAACCCGACGGGACCGCTGCATGTGGGCCACGGACGCCAGGCGGCGCTCGGCGACGCGATCGCCACGCTGCTCGAATGGCAGGGCGCGGCGGTCACGCGCGAGTTCTACTACAACGACGCCGGTGCGCAGATCCAGAACCTGGCGCTGTCGGTGCGCGCCCGCGCCGCCGAGATCCTCGGCAACGCCGAGCCGTTTCCCGCCGACGGCTATCACGGCGACTACATCCGCGAAATCGCGCAGCGTTATCTCGACGAGGCCGGCCACGATCTCTCCGATCTCGACGCGATCCGCCGCTTCGCGGTCGCCGAGCTGCGCAAGGAGCAGGACCGCGATCTGCAGGCGTTCGGCGTGAAGTTCGACAACTACTTCCTCGAGAGCTCGCTCTACACCGACGGCCGCGTGGACGACACCGTGCGCCGCCTTAGCGCCTCGGGACACACGTACGAGCAGGAAGGCGCGCTGTGGCTCGCGACGTCCGCCTGGGGCGACGACAAGGACCGCGTGATGCGGAAGTCCGACGGCGGCTACACGTACTTCGTGCCCGACGTCGCCTACCACGTGACGAAATTCGAGCGCGGCTTCCGCAAGGTCATCAACGTGCAGGGCGCCGATCACCACAGCACCACCACGCGCGTGCGCGCGGGCCTGCAGGCGATCGGCATGGGCATCCCGCAGGGCTACCCGGACTACGTGCTGCACAAGATGGTGACGGTGATGCGCGGCGGCGAGGAAGCGAAGATCAGCAAGCGCGCCGGCAGCTACGTGACGCTGCGCGAGCTGATCGACGAGGTCGGGCGCGACGCCGTGCGCTTTTTCCTCGTGTCGCGCAAGGCCGACACCGAGTTCGTGTTCGACGTCGACCTCGCGCGGAGCCAGTCCGAGGAAAACCCCGTCTACTACGTGCAGTACGCACACGCGCGCGTCTGCGCGGTGCTGCGGCAGGCCGGCATCGCGCGCGACGCGGCCGCGGGCCTGCTGGCCGGCGCCGACCTTTCACCGCTGACGAGCCCGTACGAGGACGCATTGCTGCGGCGGCTGGCCGATTTTCCCGCGGAGCTGGCGATGGCGGCGCGCGAGCTCGCGCCGCATCAGATCACGTTCTACCTCAAGGATTTGGCCCAGGAATTCCACAGTTACTATAATGCGGAGCGGTTCCTGGTCGACGATCTTCGCGTGCAGCGCGCGCGCCTCGCGCTGGCGGTCGCCACCGGGCAGGTGCTCGAGAATGGTCTCGCCGTCCTCGGCATCAGCGCACCCGAGCAGATGTGATCGCCGCAAGGCGGCGCCCAACCCCATGAGCCTATCGTCCCCGCCCCGCCCGTCGCGACGCACGCCGCACAGGATGCGGCCGCCGCCGTCGCGGCGCCACGGCCGCGGCGGCACGCTGCTCGGCGTCTTCATCGGGCTCATCATCGGCCTGGGGATGGCGGCGGGCGTGGCGTTCTGGCTGATGCGCAACAACCCGGCGTTCCAGACGCAGAACATGCGCGAGCCCGCGAAGGACGCGGCAAAGGTCGCGAAGGCGGAGGCCGAGAAGCCCAACCGCTTCGACTTCTACAAGATCCTGCCCGGCACCGAGGACCCGAAGGTGCAGGCGGAGCGCAAGGCGCCGGAGCGGCCCGACCGGAGCATGGCGGAGCAGGCGAAGGAAAAGCAGTCGCCGGCGAAAGCGCAGGAGCGCGCCGCCGAAGCGGCGGCGCCCGCGGCGCCGGCGCAGCAGGCGGCCCGCGCGCCGGAGAAGGTCGCCACGGCCGAGCCGCCCGCCAAGGCGGTCAAGTCCGGCGAGCGCTTCTGGCTCCAGGCGGGATCGTTCGCCGGCGAGCCGGAGGCGGAAAACCTGAAGGCGCGGCTGGCGCTCGCCGGCTGGGAAGCGACGGTGCAGCAGGGCATGATGCCCGACAAGGCGGTCCGCTATCGCGTGCGCCTCGGGCCGTACGACAACTCCGACGAGATCGCGCGCATGAAGTCCGAGCTCGGCAAGCGCGGCTTCGACGCGGCCGTCATCAAATACTGAACGTCCGTCGGGCCCCCGCGGCACGCCCATCGGACCCAGCGGAACTCGCGTCGGCGATCGCGGCCCAATGCGCGTTCATGCGGAACCACGAAGCCAACCAGCAAGGAGCGGCAATGTTGAAGCAAGGTGCAGCAGTTTCGTTCGCACGTCGCCGTGCGATTCTCGGCGTCGCGCTTGGCACGGCCGCGGCGGCGTTCGCGGGCACGGCGGCCGCGCAACCGGCGGCAGCGCAACCGGCGGCCGCCCTCGTGGAGGGCACGAACTACGCGCGCCTGAAGCCGCCGGTGCCCGTGGAATCGGGCAAGAAGATCGAAGTCATCGAGTTCTTCTCGTACGGCTGCCCGCACTGCGCGGAGCTCGAGCCGTTCCTCGACACGTGGCTCGCCAAGCTGCCGCCGGACGTGCAGTTCCGGCGCGTGCCGGTGTTCTTCCAGGATCGCTGGGTGAATCTCGGCAAGGTCTACTACACGCTGGAGGCGCTGGGCGAGGAGCAGAAGCTGTCGCCGGCCGTGTTCGCGGCGGTCCACGGCGGCTCCAACACGGCGCTGTGGAACGACAAGACTTTCTTCGACTGGGCGGCGAGCAAGGGCCTCGATCGCAAGAAGGTCGAGGACGTGTACAACTCGTTCGCGATCAGCGGCAAGATGAACCGCGCCAAGCAGCAGGCGCAGACGTTCAACATCCAGTCGGTGCCCACCGTCGTCATCGACGGCAAGTTCATCACCGCCTCCGATCGCGTCGGCAAGCACGCGCAGCTCCCGGCGGCGATCGACGAGCTGGTCGCGAAGGCACGCGCCGAGCGGCCGAAGGGCTGATCGCTCCACCGCCGATGGCGACGCCCGCGCCGCGCGCTGCAGCGGGGCGCGGGGCATGAAGGTCTTCCTCACCGGCGCGTCGTCTGGCATCGGCGCGGCGCTGGCGGCGCGGTACGCCGGCGCAGGCGCCACGCTGGGACTCTACGCGCGGCGCGCCGCCGAGCTCGAGCGGCTTGCGTCCTCGCTCGCGCCCGCCACCGTCGCCACGTATGCCGGCGACGTCCGCGACCACGACGCCCTCGCGCGGGCCGCCGCCGATTTCGTCGCGCGCTTCGGCGCGCCCGACGTCGTCATCGCCAATGCCGGCGTCTCGCGCGGAACCCTCACCACGCATCGCGAGGACCTGCCGGCGTTCCAGGCGGTCTTCGACACCAACGTCATCGGCATGGTCGCGACGTTCCAGCCGTTCATCGCGCCGATGCGCGCGGCCGGTCGCGGCGCGCTCGTCGGCATCGCCAGCGTGGCGGGCTTTCGCGGGCTGCCGGGCGCGGGCGCGTACTCCGGGTCCAAGGCCGCGGCCATCGCCTATCTCGAGAGCCTTCGCATCGAGCTCCGCGGCAGCGGCCTCGCCGTCGTGACGATCTGCCCGGGCTTCATCGACACGCCGCTCACGGCGAAGAATCCCTACCGCATGCCATTCCTCATGCAGCCGGAGGACGCCGCGCGCAGGATGGTCGCCGCCATCGCGCGCCACGCGCGCTTCTACGTGGTGCCGTGGCAGATGGCCTGGGCGGGACGGCTCCTGAAGCTGCTGCCGCGGCCGCTCTACGACCGCGTGTTCGCCAACCGGCCCCACAAGCCCCGCCAGGTCGATTGAGCGGGCCGCCGCCGCATGAGGACTGGGCCGGCACCGGCCACGCGCCTGCGGGCGCCGCGCCGCGGATTGCCTCGCTGGTGCCGAGCCTCACGGAGCTGCTGTTCGCGCTCGGCCTCGGTGAGCGCGTCGTCGCGCGCACGGGCTTTTGCGTGCATCCCAAGGGTGCCGTCGCGCGGGTGCCGAAAATCGGCGGCACGAAGGACCCGGACCTCGCCGTGCTGCGCCGGCTCGCGCCGACGCATCTTGTCGTGAACGTCGACGAGAACCGGCGGGATGTCGTCGACGCCGCGCGCGCGTTCGTGCCCCAAGTGATCGTCACGCATCCGGGCTCGCCGCTCGACAACGTGCGCCTCTATCGGCTGTTCGGCGCCATCTTCGGGCGCGAAGTCGAAGCGGCGGCGCTCGTCGCGGCGTTCGAGGCCGCGCTCGCGCGGCTCGACGCGGCGGTGGCAGCGCTGCCGCGCGAAACGGTGCTGTACCTGATCTGGCGCAAGCCGTGGATGACGGTGGCGCGCGACACGTACGTCAGCGCGACGCTGGCGCGCGCCGGCTGCGACACGCTGCCGCTGCGCTCTCCGAAGCGCTACCCGGAGGTGGCCGACGACGCGCCGGTCTGGCGCGACGCGCAGCGCATCGTGCTGTCGTCGGAGCCTTACGCGTTTCGGGCCCGCGATGCCGACGCGCTGGCCTCGCAATGGCAGAAGCCTGCCAGCCTGATCGACGGCGAATGGACGTCGTGGTACGGGCCGCGCGCGATTGCCGGGCTCGACGCCCTCGCGCGCTGGCGGAGGGAGACGGGCGGCTGAGGGGCGCCCGTCCCCGTGCTCACATCGGGATGCGGACGCCGAGCGTGATGCCGTAGCCGTTGCCGTCGCTCCTGCCGCCGGTGCCCGCCGCGGTCAGGAAGCCCGTCACGCCGCCGAAATCGGCGCTGGCGCCGATGATGTAGCTCACCCAGTTGTCGTCGGGCTTGATGCCGGGAATCGTGTACGTGCCGTTGAGGCCGACCGGCGTGGCGCTCACGAAGAGCTGGTCGTCCTTGCTCTCGAAGTCCCACGTGACGCGCGCGAACGGCCGCACGCCGCTGTAGACACCGGTGGCCTGCCAGCCGAGGCTCGTGATCAGCGACTTGCGGTTCTGCGCGCCGTAGGACAGCGCGGTGCTGTCGGAGCCGTTCTCGCTGAAGCCGTGGACCTCGATCTCCTGGTATGACACGCGCGCGAACGGGCCGTGCTGCAGCTCAGCGCTCGGCTGGAACCAGTAGCCTGCGAGAGCGCTCGCCATGAAGTGCCAGCCGCTCGCTTCGCCCGACTCGGTGCGCGAGAGCGCGCCGAGCTGGATGTTGCGGCGGATGTTGCTGTAGTCGAGGTCGCCGGCGCCGACGGTGGCGCCGACGTACCACGGGCCGTCGCCGTACCCGCCGTAGAGCGTGGCCGACGTTTCCTTCAGCGTGTAGTTGCCCGAGTCGGCGCCGAAGTTGCCCTTGTTCTGCGTGTAGCCGAACATGCCGCCGACCAGGAACCGGTCGGACAGCTTGACGTCGCCGCCGGCGGCGAGCGTGTTGAGGTTCGCGTCGCCGTCGATCAGGCTGCCGGCGCCCTTGAAATCGTTGTGGCCGTAGTCGTACGCCGCCCACATCTCGTACTTCTTCACCGGCCGCGGCGAGTTGATGCCCGACATCATCCGGCCGTCGATCGTGCGGAAGTTCGCGGCCTCGACGGCAAGCGGCGCTTCGGCCAGCACCGTCATCCGCGCGGGGCCGTCGATCATCGATTCCGCCGCCTGCGCGCCGATCTGCGCCAGACCGGTGGTGGGATGGACGCCGTCGGCGAACGCGTAGGTGAGGTTGGCGGTGGGCGTGACCAGCGTGCCCGGCGTGCATTGAAGCGAGCTCGCCGTGGTGCACGCGACTTGCGTGACGTTGGTGAAGCCGAACGCCGCGGGGTTCGCGACGATCTCCTGCAGCAGCTTGAACGTGTTGACCTGGATCACCTGCAGCCCGGTGGCCGCGATGCCGCTGTTGAGCGTCGAGTTGAAGAGGCTCGCGATGGCGGTGAAATTCGCGCGCGCGTTCTGCGCGCCCGCGGCCGGCGAGAGCCCGACGTCCGGCACGTTGTAGACGAGGAGGTAGCGCGCGCCCGCGGCCTGCAGCCGCACCGCCTGCGCCACGAGGTCGGAGGCCGCCTGCACGACGCCCGCCTGCAATTGCGCCGGCGTGATCTGGCCGGCCGCGGCCTGGCCGGCGAGCACGAGGATGTCGTTGGGGCCGCCCTGCAGCTGATAGAGCGCGCGGGGATCGGCGGGGCCGAGCGCCAGGTACTGCGTGACCTGCTGCGTGATCGAGATGTTGGGGGCGCCCGGCGGAATCAGCGGCGACGGCGAGTTGACGCGCGCGCCGCCCTGGCCGTAGTCGGTGCCGCCCTGGAACGACGGCGTCACGACGATGCCGTAGCGCTCCGTGACGTACATCGGAAACGTGAGTCCCGGATTCGTCGTGAAGCGCGCACCGTACTGTCCGGCGTCGCTCAGGCTGTCGCCGAAGACGTAGGCACCGCTGAACTGCGCGCTGGCGTGGCCGCTGGCGACGGCGAGCGCGACGGCTGCGGCGGCGAGCGTCGGACGGAATTTCCGCATGGGGTTTCTCCTGGTGAACGCACCGGAGCATGCGCCAGGCGAGCGCGGCGAGCTCCGTAACTTTTTGTTGCGCAATTGTAATCCATCGGAGGCCCCTGCCGCCTGAACCCGTCAACGATGCCTTGTCAAAGGACGTTGTAGGGACGACACACACGAACCCGGACCATGGCTGCCACCATGTCGATATTGCGTCGCATCAACCCGTTCTTTCTCGTTGCGCCGGAGCGGTTCGCCACGCTCGTGGCGCTCACTGCGCTCGTCGCGCTCGCGGCGGTCGCGCCGCGCACGCATGCCGCCGAGGACGATCCGCCGGGCCGCGTGGGCCGCCTGGCCGATGCGGGCGGCGCCGTCTACCTCGCGCCCGAGGACCGCGCCGACGCCTGGGCCGAGGTCGGGCTCAACTATCCGGTCGCGAGCGGCGACAACCTGTGGGTGCAAGGCGAAGGCCGCGCCGAGATCGACTTCGGCATCGGCCAGCTCCGGCTCGGCGGCGACAGCAACGTGCACGTGTCGCGCCTCGACGACCATGAGCTGTCGCTGTTCGTGGCGCAGGGGCGAGCGATCGTGCGCCTGCGCACGCTCGAGCCCGGCGACGTCGCGCGCATCGACACGCCGAACACGCAGATCGCGCTGTTGCGCCCCGGCCTCTACCGGATCGACGTGTCCGCCGACCGGCAGGAGACCGCGATCGTCGTGCGCGAAGGCGAGGCGACGGCGAGCGCGGGCAACGGCGTCCAGCAGGTGCTGCCCGGCCAGACCGCCACGCTGGTCGGCGGACCCGACGTGCAGGTCGACGTCCGCAACGGCAGCGGCATCGACGGCTTCGACACCTACAGCGCGAGCCGTGACCGGTTCTATCGCCCGAGCCTGACCGCAGAATACGTGTCGCCGCAGATGGTCGGCGCGGCCGAGCTCGACCGCTATGGCCAGTGGCAATCGTATCCGGACTACGGCGCCGTCTGGTTTCCGTCGCAGGTCGCGCCGGACTGGGCGCCCTACCGCGACGGCTCGTGGGTCACCGTGTCCGGCTGGGGCCTGACCTGGGTCGACGCCGCGCCATGGGGCTACGCGCCGTTCCACTACGGACGCTGGGCGCACATCGGCGGCCGCTGGGGCTGGTGCCCGGGCCGCTACGTCGCGCGGCCCGTGTGGGCGCCGGCGCTCGTCGCATGGTACGGCGGCAGCAACTGGGGCGCCGCCGCGGGCGGCCCCGTGTACGGCTGGGTGCCGCTCGGGTGGCGCGAGCCGTACACGCCGTCGTGGCGCAATTGCTCGAACCGCTGCTGGAACAACTACAACCGGCCCTACGCCGTGAACGTCGCCGAGCGCCCGCGGCAGCCGCCTGCCGCGTATGCGAATTACCGGGTCCCCGGCGCCGTCACCGCAATGGCCGGCTCGGCGTTCGTCGCCGGCAAGCCGGTCGCGGCCAATCGCGTCAACGTCGCGAGCACGCAGTTCGCGAGCGCGCCGGTGCTCGCGGGCGCGCCGCAGTTGAAGCCGTTGCCGGTGGGCACGCGCGTCGTGCAGCCGGGCAACGGCGCGCCGATGCCCGCGTCGACGGCGCTCGGCACGACCAAGCCGCTGCCGATGGCGCGGCCGCAGCCGGCGAATGCCGCGCCGGGCGCGCCGGCACAGGCGTGGACCCGGCCCGCGCCGGCGGGCAGCGTCGCCCCGAGGCCGGCAGCGCCGGCCGGCACTGCGCCCACGCCCGCGCCGGCCGCGTACGCGAATCCGCCGCGCTATCGGACGCCCGAGGCGGGCCAGGCGGTGAATCGCGCCGAAGTGCCGCGTGCCGCCCCGTCGGCAGCGTCGCAATCGATCGCGTTGCCGCCGCGGCTCACGCCGCAGCCGCAGCCCCAGCCGCAGCTCCAGGCGCCGCCGCCGCCGCAGCCGATGCAGGCCGCGCCGGTGGCGCCGCGCGGGGTTCCGATGCCGGTGCCGCAAGGGCAGGCCGTGGTGCCGGCTGCGCCGGCGCCGCCGCCGCCACCGGCGGCGCGCCCCGCGGAAAAGCCCGCGCTGGCGAAGCCGCTGCCCGCCGCGAACGGGAACTGAACGGGAAGGCTAGTTGCTGACGAGCGCCAGCCGGCGGCCGCCGTCGACGAGCTTCACGCGATCGCCCTGGTGCACCGTCGGCTGGCTGGAGTAGGTGAACGTGCGGTTCTGGCCGTTGTCCATGCGGATCGCGACGTTCCACGAGCGCGTCTTGTTCTTGTTCTTCTCGATCTCGTTGCCCGCGTAGGCGCCCGCGCCCGCGCCGGCGATCGTCGCCACCGTGTTGCCGCGGCCGCTGCCGATCTGATGGCCGAGCACGCCGCCGATGACGCCGCCGGCGATCATGCCGACGCCCGAGCCCTGGCCCTTCTGCTCGACGACCTGCACGTTCTGCACGACGCCGCACTGCGAGCACGTGCCGTTGTTCTGCGCGAGCGCGGCGGAGGAAAGTGCAAATGCTGCCGTCGCCATTGCAACCGTTACAACGAATCGTCTTGCGTGGCCGAGCATGGTCGTTCTCCTGGGCGCGGACGGCGCGGATCGATCAGCGAAATGAAGCACGGACTGTGCCGTGCGGTTCCCGATCAGCGAGCTGAGCCGGTCAGCGATCGTCGGCGCGCAGGCGCGCGTACGAGCCGGGTGCAGCTTCGATCACCTTGAGCTTGCCCTTGCCGGGCACGCGTGCCGGCACTTCCTTGCCGAGGTGCGGGCGCATCCATTCGAACCAGTCCGGCCACCACGAGCCGGGATGCTGCTTGGCACCTTCGAGCCATTCCGCGGGATCGTCCGGACGCGCGTCGCTCGTCCAGTGGTGGTACTTGTTCGCCGCCGGCGGATTGACCATGCCGGCGATGTGGCCCGACCCCGACAGCACGAAGCGCGATTTGCCGCCGAGTATCTTCGGGCCGGCGTACGTGGTCTTCCACGGCGCGATGTGATCCTCGATCGCCGACACGAAATACGTCGGCACCGTCACCTTCGACAGGTCGATCTTCGTTCCCGCGAGCGTGAGCGCGTCCGGCTCGCGCAGCAGGTTGTTCATGTACATGTTGCGGAGGTAGAAGCTGTGCATCTTCGCGGGCATCCGCGTCGAATCGCAGTTCCAGTGGAGGAGGTCGAACGGGAACGGGTCGCGGCCCAGCAGGTAGTTGTTGATGACGAACGTCCAGATGAGGTCGTTCGCGCGGAGCAGGTTGAACGTGTTCGCCATCTCGCCGCCCTCGAGGTAGCCCCGCTCCGCCATCTTCTTCTCGAGCGCGGCGACCTGCGCCTCGTCGATGAACACCTCGAGCTCGCCGGCAGCGGTGAAGTCGATCAGCGCGGTCATGAACGTGGCGCTCGCGATGCGCTTGTCCTTCTTCGCCGCCATGTAGCCGAGCGTCGCGGCGAGCAGCGTGCCGCCCAGGCAGTAGCCGATCACGTTGACCGACTTCTCGCCGGTGGCTTTCTCGATCGCGTCAATCGCGGCGAGCGTGCCCTCCTGCAGGTAGTCCTCGAAGTCCTTGTGCGCGAGCTTCGCGTCGGGATTGACCCACGACACGACGAACACCGTGAAGCCCTGCTGCGTCGCCCAGCGGATGAACGAGTTCTTCTCGCGGAGGTCGAGGATGTAGTACTTGTTGATCCACGGCGGGACGATCAGCAGCGGCCGCTGCCACTGCTTCTTCGTGGCGGGGTCGAACTGGATCAACTGCATCAGGTCGTCCTGGAACACCACCTGCCCGGGCGTGGTCGCGATGTTCACGCCGAGCTCGAACGCCTTGGTGTCCGTCATCGAGATCTTGAGCTGGCCGTTGCCGCGCTCGATGTCGTCCAGCAGGTTGTGCAGGCCGCGCACGAGGTTCTGGCCGCCGGTGGCGATGGTCTCGCGGAACACCTCGGGATTGGTGAGCGCGAAGTTCGACGGCGCGAGCGCGTCGATGTACTGGCGAGTGAAGAAGTCGACCTTCTTCTTCGTGTGCTCGTCCATTCCCTCGACGCTCCCCACCTGGTCGTGCAGCCAGCGCGCGGCGATCAGGTACGACTGCTTGACGTAGTCGAACAGGAAGTGCTCGTGCCAGTCCTCGTGGCGGAAGCGCTTGTCGCCCTGCGCCGGCTCGACGAAGGGCTCGGCCGGCGCGCCCATCATCTTCAGCATCGACGACTGCCAGAGGCCCATGTAGTCCCACCACAGGTTCATCTGCGCCTCGGCGAGCTTGTACGGGTTCGCGAGCATCTTCGCCGCGAGCTCCATGAACGCCTTGCCGATGCCGAGCTCGTCGGCGAACACCGACGGCGGCCCGTTGGCGTTGCGGGCGGCGTACTCGCCCATCACCTTCGCGCTCTTTTCGGCCGCGGACGCGAGCGATTCGGCGAGCGCCACCGGGTCGTGCTGGGGCGAGGGGGCTGCGGCGGTCGCGGGGGCGGGTGTCGACATTGGGATTCTCGGGTTGGGGACGCGCGGGCGAACGGGCGGCTATTTTACGCGGCGAAGCGAATCGTGCCGCCGGCGCCTTCGAGGCGGCGGAGGCGCCCCTGCCGCCACAGGTGGTTGAGATGGGCGATCGCCTCGCCCATCGCGAAGAATCGCTGCTGGACGTCCAGGGGGCGCCGGAACAGCACGGGGAGCACGGCGGCCGCCGATTGCGGCGACGGCGCGGCGGCGACGTGCGCCGCGAGCTCCTCCAGGCGGGCGGCGTGGTGGGCGCGCAGCTGCGCGATCCGCAGCGGGATGCCACGGAACGGCAGGCCGTGCGACGGCAGCACGAGCGTGTCCGGCGGCAGTCGCTCGAAAGCGTCGAGCGACGCCAGGAATCGCGCCAGCGGATCGCCGTCGGGGTCCGCGGGCCATACCGCCACGTTGGTCGTGATGCGCGGCAGCAGCATGTCGCCTGAGATGAGCACGCCGGCGTCCTGCGCGTGGAGCGCCGCGTGCTCCGGCGAGTGTCCGAAGCCGGGGATGACCCGCCAGCCGCGGCCGCCGGCGGCGACGTCGTCGCCCGCGACCATCCGCTCGAACGTCGCGGGGATCTCGGGGACGCCGCGCCGGTAGAGGTTGCCGCGGCCGGCGAGGCCTGCGACGTGCTCGTCGGAGAGGCCGTGGCGGGCGAACAGCGCACAGGTGTCGGTCAGCGCATGGGTGGCGCGCTGGTCGAAGATCGCATGCGCGGTCAGGAACTCCGCCTGCGTCATCGCGACGGCGCAGCCGAAGCGCGCCGCCAGCCATCCCGCGTTGCCGAGGTGGTCCGGGTGGTAGTGCGTGGCGACGATGCGGGCAAGCGGCGCGCCGCCGAGCGCCGCGGCGAAATGGCGCTCCCACAGCGCGCGCGTGGGCGCGTCGCCGTAGCCGCAGTCGACGAGCGTGCAGCGGTCGCCGTCCCCCAGCAGCCACAGGTTGATGTGGTCGAGGGCGAACGGCAGCGGCATCCGCAGCCACCGCACGGCGGGCGCGATCTCGCGCGTCTCGCCGGGCGGCGGCGGCGCGTCGAACGGGTACTCCAGAATGGTCGGGTGGGGGGCGGTCATGGGGGGTGAGCGGGGCGGATCGCGGTCGATCCGGTATGGTATCTTGGCATCGACACATCCCCGCCGCGCCGGCGGGGGCCGCGCGAGCGCCCGTTCCCGGCGCCATCCACCGCTTCCTTCGATGCCCGCCGCCCGTCGTGCCGCCGCTCCGGACGCCTCCGGACGTCCCGTCACCTACACGATCTCCGATCTCGCGCGCGAGTTCGCGCTGACGACGCGCGCGATCCGCTTCTACGAGGACTGCGGCCTGGTGGCGCCCCACCGCAACGGCCGCGCCCGCGTCTACGGCGAGCGCGAGCGCGTGCGCATCAAGCTCATCCTGCGCGGCAAGCGGCTGGGCCTCGCGCTGTCGGAGATCGGCGAGCTCCTCGACATGTACGAGATCGGCCGCAACGAGCAGGCGCAGCTGTCGCGCTTCGTGACGCTGCTCGCCGACCGGCGCGCGCGGCTCCTCCAGCAGAAGGAGGACATCGACGCCGTGCTGGCGGAGATCGACGGCATCGAGCGCGAGTGCCGCCGGCGCCTCAAGGACGAGGCGGCCAGGGGCGCCGTGGCGCCGCGGCGGGAGGCGGTCCCGGCCCGGCGGCGCCCGGCGGGCGCCGATTGACGTTTACGTAAACGTAATTCACAATTCCACGCCCATGGCTTCGCGCGCTGCGACCCCGTTCACGCCGGCATTCGCCGGGTACGCGGAGCGCGTGCGGGCGAGCTTCGCGCGACAGGGCGCGATGGCGCTGATCGGGGCGGAGATCGTCGACGTCACGCCGGGGTTTTGCGCGATCGCGCTGGCGCCGCGCGCCGAGGTGTCGCAGCAGCACGGCTACGTTCACGCCGGGATAATCGGCGCGATCGTCGACACGGCGGGCGGCTACGCCGGATACACGCTGTTCCCGGAAGACGCGTCGGTGCTGACGGTCGAGTTCAAGCTCAACCTGCTGGCGCCGGCGGCGGGCGAGCGCCTGGTGGCGGAAGGCCGCGTGATCAAGCCCGGCCGCACGCTCGCGATCACGCAGGGCGAGGTGCATGCGGAGCGCGGCGGCAAGCGCACGCTGGTGGCGCTGATGCAACAGACGCTGATGGTGATGCACGGCAAGGCCGACGCGTAGCTCGCGACCGGCCGGAGGAACGGGCATGGACAATTTCCCCGCACTCGACTTCGCGCTCGGCGAAGACATCGACATGCTGCGCGAGAGCGTGCGGCAGTTCGCCGCCGACGAGATCGCGCCGCGCGCCGCCGCGATCGACCGCGACAACCAGTTTCCCGCCGACCTCTGGCGCAAGCTCGGCGACATGGGGCTCCTCGGCATCACCGTCGAGGACGCCTATGGCGGGTCCGCGATGGGCTACCTCGCGCACGTGGTCGCGATGGAGGAGATCTCCCGCGCGTCGGCGTCCGTGGGCCTGTCCTACGGCGCGCACTCCAACCTGTGCGTGAACCAGATCCGCCGCAACGGCAGCGACGCGCAGAAGCAGAGATACCTGCCGAAGCTCATCAGCGGCGAGCATGTCGGCGCGCTGGCGATGAGCGAGCCGGGCTCGGGCTCCGACGTGGTCTCGATGCGCCTTCGCGCCGACCGCCGTGGCGGCCATTACGTGCTCACCGGCAACAAGATGTGGATCACCAACGGGCCGGACGCCGACACGCTCGTCGTCTACGCCAAGACCGATCCGCAGGCGGGCCCGCGCGGCATCACCGCGTTCCTGATCGAAAAGGGCATGAAGGGCTTCTCCACCGCGCAGAAGCTCGACAAGCTCGGGATGCGCGGCTCCAACACCTGCGAGCTCGTGTTCGACGGCTGCGAGGTCCCCGCCGAGAACGTGCTGGGCCAGGAGGGCCGCGGCGTCAATGTGCTGATGAGCGGCCTCGACTACGAGCGCGCAGTGCTCGCCGGCGGCGCGACCGGCATCATGGCCGCGTGCATGGACGCCGTGCTGCCCTACGTCCACGAGCGGCAGCAGTTCGGCCAGCCGATCGGCGAGTTCCAGCTGATGCAGGGCAAGCTCGCCGACATGTACACGACGATGAACGCCTGCAAGGCGTACGTCTACGCCGTGGGACGCGCGTGCGATCTCGGGCGCACGACGCGCAAGGACGCGGCAGGCGCCATCCTGTATGCGGCGGAAAAGGCGACGTGGATGGCGGGCGAGGCGATCCAGTGCCTCGGCGGCAACGGCTACATCAACGACTACCCGACCGGCCGCCTGTGGCGCGACGCCAAGCTGTACGAGATCGGGGCCGGCACCTCCGAGATCCGCCGGATGCTGATCGGCCGCGAGCTCTTCAACGAGACGAAGTAGATGAATGATCTCGTCGACACCTATCGCGGCGCGGTTTATCCGTGGCACTGCGATCACGTGGGCCACATGAACGTCATGTGGTACGTCGGCAAGTTCGACGAGGCCACGTGGAACTTCTTCACGCTGCTCGGGATCACGCCGGCGTTCATGCGCGCGAACGCGCGCGGCATGGCCGCGGTCGAGCAGCGCATCGCCTACCAGCGCGAGCTCCTCGCGGGCGACGTCGTGGCGGTGCGCTCCGGCACGATAGAGATCCGCGACCGCGTGATCCGCTTCGTCCACCAGATGCGCAACGCCGCCACGGGAGACGTGGCCGCGGTCGTCCTCAACACGGCCGTGCACCTCGACGCCGTGACCCGCAAGGCCACGGCGTTCCCCGAGGCGGTGAAGGCGGCGGCGCGCGACCACGGCGTCGATTTCACGCTGCCGTGGGCCACCTGATCAACGAGGAAACCTCATGCTGAACGATCCGATCGTCATCGTCGGGGCCGCGCGCACGCCGATGGGCGGTTTCCAGGGCGACTTCTCGGCGCTGGCGGCGAGCGATCTCGGCGCCGTCGCGGTGAAGGCCGCCGTCGAGCGCGCGGGCCTCGCACCCGCCGACGTCGACGAGGCGATCATGGGCAACGTGCTGCCCGCCGGGCAGGGACAGGCGCCGGCGCGGCAGGCGGCGCTTAAGGCCGGGCTGCCGCAGTCGGTGGTCTGCACGACGGTGAACAAGATGTGCGGCTCCGCGATGAAGGCCGCGATGCTGGCCCACGACGCCATCGCCGCCGGCAGCGCGGACGTCGTCGTCGCCGGCGGCATGGAGAGCATGACCAACGCGCCGTACCTGCTGCCGAAAGCGCGGGGCGGCTACCGGATGGGGCACCAGGTCGCGCAGGACCACATGTTCCTCGACGGGCTCGAGGACGCGTACGACAAGGGCCGGCTGATGGGCTCGTTCGCCGAGGAATGCGCGACTGCGTACGCATTCACGCGCGAGGCGCAGGACGCGTTCGCGCTCGAGTCGCTGTCGCGCGCGCTGGCGGCCAACAACGACGGCACGTTCGCGTGGGAGATCGCGCCGGTGACGGTGCCGGGCAGGAAGGGCGACGTGGTCGTCGACCGCGACGAGCAACCGGCGAAGGCCTCGCCGGACAAGATCCCGCTGCTGAAGCCGGCGTTTCGCAAGGACGGCACCGTGACGGCCGCCAACGCGAGCTCCATCTCGGACGGCGCGGCCGCGCTCGTGCTGATGGCGCGGTCCACCGCGGAAAAGCGCGGCCTGAAGCCGCTGGCCGCGATCGTCGGGCACGCGACGCACGCGCAGGCGCCCGGGGATTTCAGCACCGCGCCGGTCGGCGCGATCGCCAAGCTGTACGAGAAGACCGGCTGGGCGACGCGCGACGTCGACCTCTTCGAGATCAACGAAGCGTTCGCCGTCGTCACGATGGCGGCGATGAAGGAGCACGGGATTCCGCGCGACCGCGTGAACGTCCACGGCGGCGCCTGCGCGCTCGGCCATCCGATCGGCGCCTCGGGCGCGCGCATCGTCGTGACGCTGCTGGGCGCGCTTCGCAAGCACGGGAAGAAGCGTGGCGTCGCGGCACTTTGCATCGGCGGCGGCGAGGCGACGGCGATGGCGATCGAGCTGCTCTGACGGCACCGCGATGATGCCGCTCGAGACCTGGCTGCTGTTCTGCCTCGCCAGCGTGGCGCTCGCCGCCACGCCCGGCCCCAACATGCTGTTCCTGGTGTCGCGCACGCTGGCGCAGGGCCGCGCGGCGGGCTTCGTGTCGCTGGCCGGCACGTCGAGCGGCTTCGCGCTGCACGCGATCGCCGCGGCCCTCGGCCTGTCCGCCCTGCTCGCCGCCGTGCCGCTCGCCTACGAGGTCGTCCGCTGGGTCGGCGCCGTCTACCTCGCGTGGCTGGCGATCGTCACGTGGCGCTCCGGCGATCCGCGAGCGGACAGCGTCCAGGCGCCGCACGCGGCGCCCGCGCAGATGTTCCGGCAGGGCCTGCTCACGTCCGTGCTGAATCCGAAGGTGGCGGTGTTCCAGCTCGCGCTCTTCCCGCAATTCGTCGATCCCGCGCGCGGCAGCGTGCTCGCGCAAAGCCTCGTCCTCGCGCTGACGCAGCTCGTGATCGTGTTCGTGGGCGACCTGGTCTGCGTGTTCGCCGCTACCGGCGTGCGGCGCGCGTTCGCCGGCAGGCCGGGCTGGACGCGCTGGTCGAAGCGCGCGATGGCGGGCGTGTTCGCCGCGCTGGCGGCGCGGCTCGCCATCCAGAGCCGCAACTAGACGGCGCGGTCGCTGCGATGACCAGCCTCTACGCCAAGCTCACGCTGGTCGCCGTCATCTGGGGCGGCACGTTCATCGCGGGCCGCGTCGCGGCGCCGGAGATGTCCGCAGCCACCGCGGCGCTCTGGCGTTACGTCGTCGCCTCGGCTGCGCTCGTCGCGATGCTGCTGTTCCGCGAAGGCCGGTTCCCCCGCCTCGCCTCCCCGCAGTGGGTCCGCGTGACGCTGCTCGGCCTCACCGGCGTCGCCGCCTACAACCTCTGCTTCATGGCAGGTCTCGAGACGGTGCCGGCGTCGCGCGGCTCGCTGATCATCGCGCTCAACCCAGCGGCGACGCTCCTCGGCGCGGCGCTGTTCCTGCACGAGCCGCTGACGGCCGCCAAGGTGGGCGGCATGGTGATCGCGCTGCTGGGTGTCGCGATCGAGCTCTCGGGCGGCAATCCGCTGCGCCTTTTCGACGGCGGCGCGGGCATCGGCGAGCTGCTGCTCGTCGGCGCCGTCCTTTCGTGGGCCGCCTACACGCTGATCGGCAAGGGTCTCACCGGCTTGTCGCCGCTCGCGATCACGACCTATGCCGCGCTGATCGGCACGGCGATCCTGGCGGTCGCCGTCGCGATGCGCGGCGAGGTCGGCCTGCCGCATGTCTCCGGCAAGGCGTGGCTCGCGCTGATCTACATGGGCACCGCAGGCACGGCGATCGCGTTCGTGTGGTTCCTGGAAGGCGTGCAGGTGCTGGGACCCGCCCGTGCCGCGATCTTCGTCAACCTGGTGCCCGTCGCGGCCATCACGCTCGGCGTGCTGCTGCTGGGCGAACGGGTCACCGTCGCGATGCTCGCCGGCGCCGCGCTGGTCGTCGCCGGCGTGTTCATCATCAACCGGCCCGCCGCGTCGACGCCCGCGCCGGCCTGCGCGCACCCGCACTGACATGCGCCTCTCCGCCGAACAGACGCTGGTCCGCGACACGATGCGCGCGTTCGCGCAGGCCGAGCTCGCGCCGCACGCTGCCGCGTGGGATCGCGACCACGTGTTCCCGCGCGAGGCGCTGCGCGCTCTCGGCGGCCTCGGCGCACTCGGCATGGTCGTGCCCGAGCGCTGGGACGGCGCCGGCATGGACTATGTCTCTCTGGCCGTCGCGCTCGAGGAGATCGCCGCAGGCGACGGCGCGACGTCGACGATCGTCAGCGTGCAGAATTCCGTCGTCTGCGGCCCGATCAACGCCTTCGGCACCGACGCTCAGAAGGAGCAGTACCTGCGGCCGCTCGCCCGCGGCGACCTTCTCGGCTGCTTCTGCCTCACGGAGCCGCACACGGGGTCCGACGCCGCGGCGATCACCACGCGGGCCGAGCGGCGCGGAGACACCTACGTGCTGAACGGCGTCAAGCAGTTCATCACCACCGGCAAGAACGCCGACGTCGCCGTGGTATTCGCCGTCACCGACAAGGCCGCGGGAAAGAAGGGCATCTCCGCGTTCGTCGTCGACACCAAGACGACGGGCTACGTCGTCGCGCGCATCGAGGACAAGCTCGGCCAGCGCGCGTCGGACACCGCGCAGATCCTGTTCGAGGACTGCATCGTGCCGTCTGTGAACCTGCTCGGCCGCGAAGGCGACGGCTACCGGATCGCGCTCGCCAATCTCGAGGCCGGGCGCATCGGCATCGCCGCGCAATCGGTGGGCATGGCGCGCGCGGCGCTCGACGCGGCGCTCGTCTACGCGCGCGACCGCCAGGCGTTCGGCAAGCCGATCATCGAGCACCAGGCGCTCAACTTCCGGCTGGCCGACATGGCGACGGAAATCGAGGCGGCCCGGCAGCTCATCCTGCACGCAGCGGCGCTGCGCGACGCCGGCGAGCCGTGCCTCAAGGAGGCCTCGATGGCGAAGCTCTTCGCCTCCGAGATGGCGGAGCGGGTGTGCTCGGCGGCGCTGCAGGTCCACGGCGGCTACGGCTACGTCAACGATTTTCCGGTCGAGCGCATCTACCGGGACGTCCGCGTGTGCCAGATCTACGAAGGCACGAGCGACATCCAGCGCCTCGTCATCGGACGGGCGCTGGCGTGACGCTTTGCGCCGGCAGCATTCCGCTGCATCATGACGTCGCGAAGGAGGGATCGTCCTGATGGCCGCACCGCTGGAATTCCATTTCGATTTCTCGTCCCCGTACGGCTACCTGGCCGCGCAGAAGATCGAGGCGCTCGCCGCCCGCCACGGCCGCGCCGTCGATTGGCGACCGATGCTCCTCGGGGCGGCGTTCAAGCAGTCCGGCATGGCGCCGCTGACCGAGATTCCGCTGAAGGGCGATTATTCGCGGCGCGATTTCGCCCGCAGCGCGCGCTATCACGGCGTCGCCGAATTCCGGATGCCGGAGAAGTTTCCGATTCCCACGCAAGCGGCGGCGCGGATCATGCTGTGGGCGAAGGCGGGCGACGCCGCGCTCGGCGTGCGCGTGGCCAAGGCGCTCTATCGCGCGTACTTCCATGAGGGCCGCGACATTTCCAGTCCCGACGTCGCCGCGGACGTCGCTGCGGAGGCGGGCGCCGACCGCGCGGGCGCGCGGGCGGCCGTCGACGATCCCGCGATGAAGGACGCGCTGAAGCGCGAGGTCGACGGCGCCATCGCCCGCGGCGTGTTCGGCTCGCCGTTCGTGTTCGTCGACGGCGAGCCGTTCTGGGGCATCGACCGGTTCGAGCAGATCGACCGCTGGCTCGCGACGGGCGGGTTCTGACGTGTCGCATCCGACCGCGCTGTCGCACGTCCGCTACCTGGTGACCGAGTTCGAGCCCGTGCTGCATTTCTATCGCGACGTGCTCGGGCTGAAGCTCGCCGTCGACGTTCCCGGCGTGTACGCCGAGTTCGAGACCGCCGGCGCGCGGCTCGCGTTCTACCAGGCAGCGCTGATGGGCGACGTGCTCGGCGCGCCGGCGGGGACGCGCACCGGCGACGACGTCGTCCTGTGCCTGCGCGTCGACAACGTCGACGCCGCGGCGAACCGCGTGCGTCTCGCCGGCATCCACTTGGTCACCGCGCCGCACGACCAGGCGGCCTGGTATCAGCGCGTCGCGCATCTCAAGGATCCGGCCGGGCATCTGGTCGAGCTGTGGTCGCCGCTGCCTCCGCCGCGCCAGCTCGCCTGATCGCAACGCCCACCACCATGGCGGAGTTCAACCTCTACTGCTTCGCGCAATCGGGCAACGCCTACAAGGCCGCGCTGATGCTGCAGCTGACGGGCGCCGACTGGACGCCGCGCTTCGTCGACTACTTCCAGGGCGAGACGCGCACGCCCGAGTACCGCGCGATCAACGCGATGGGCGAGGCGCCGGTGCTGGAGCACCAGGGGCGCCGTTATTCGCAGTCGGGCGTCATCCTCGATTACCTCGCCGAGGTCACCGGGCAGTTCGGCGCCGCCGACGGCGACGAACGGCGCGACGTGCTGCGCTGGCTGCTGTTCGACAACCACAAGCTGACGAGCTACACCGCCACGTACCGCTTTCTGCGCACGCTCACGAAGGATCCGAATCCGGCGGTGCTGGAGGAATTCGGCAAGCGCGCGCGGGCCGCGTGGGGCGTGCTGAACGGGCATCTCGCCGGCCGCGCGTTCGTCGTCGCCGACCGGCCCACCATCGCCGACATCTCGATGTGCGGCTACCTGTTCTGGCCCGACGAGCTCGGCGTCGACGGCTGGCGCGAGTTTCCGCACGTGCGCGACTGGCTCGGCCGCCTGCGGGCGCTGCCGCGCTGGGTGGCGCCCTACGAGCTCATGCCGGGACATCCGCTTCCGGCCGCGAACCCATGACCGGCATCCACGATCTCGGGCTCTTCGTCGTCGCGGGCCTCCTGCTCAACGTCACGCCCGGCCCCGACCTCGCGTACATAGGCGCGCGCGCCGCGGCCGGCGGATTCCGCGACGGCGCGGCCGCGGCATTCGGCATCCTCGCCGGCGGCGTCGTGCACACGATCGCCGCGGCGCTCGGCCTGTCCGCGCTGCTCGCCACGTCCGCGGCGGCGTTCGAGGTCGTCAAGTGGTGCGGCGCGCTCTACCTGCTGTACGCGGGGGGCCGGCTCATCGCCGGCAGCCTGCGCGGTGGCGCCGCCGCGAGCGCCCGGCCGCTGCTGCCGCCGGCACCCGTCGCGCGCATCCTCCGCGAGGCGTTCCTGATCAACGTGTTCAATCCCAAGGTGGCGATGTTCTTCCTCGCGTTCCTGCCGCAGTTCATCGCCGCCGACGCGCCCGCCAAGGCGTGGTCGTTCGTCTTGCTCGGGTGCATTTTCAACCTCGACAGCCTCGCCGTGACGCTGCCGGTGGCGTGGCTCGCGGGCCACGCGGGTCGCGGTCTCCGGCAGAGCGCGCGCGCCGCGCGGCTGCTCACCGGCGCCGTCGGCGCGCTGTTCGTGCTGCTCGCGGCGCGGCTCGCCACGCTGCAGCGCAACTGACGGAACGGCGCGCGATGGCCATCCTCGAAACCAAGCTCGACGTGCGCGCGGAGACGTTCGCGCAGAATCGCGCTGCCATGACCGCGCAGGTCGCCGATCTCCGGGCGCAGCTCGCCGCCATCGAAGGCGGCGGCGGCGAGTCGGCGCGCGCCAAGCACACGGCCCGCGGCAAGCTGCTGCCGCGCGAGCGCGTGCGCGCGCTCCTCGATCCGGGAAGCCCGTTCCTCGAGCTGTCGCAGCTCGCCGCCCACGGCATGTACGACGACAACATCGCGGCGGCCGGCATCATCACCGGCATCGGCCGCGTGTCGGGCCTCGAATGCGTGATCGTCTGCAACGACGCCACGGTGAAGGGCGGGACGTACTATCCGATGACGGTGAAGAAGCATCTGCGCGCGCAGGAGATCGCGCGCCAGAACGGGCTGCCGTGCATCTACCTCGTCGACTCGGGCGGCGCCAACCTGCCGAACCAGGACGAAGTGTTCCCGGACCGCGATCACTTCGGCCGCATCTTCTACAACCAGGCGACGATGTCCGCGGAAGGCATACCGCAGATCGCCGCGGTGATGGGCTCGTGCACGGCCGGCGGCGCGTACGTGCCGGCGATGTCGGACGAGTCGATCATCGTCCGCGAGCAGGGCACGATCTTCCTCGGCGGGCCGCCGCTCGTGAAGGCCGCCATCGGCGAGATCGTCACCGCCGAGGAGCTCGGCGGCGCCGACGTCCACACGCGCGTGTCGGGCGTCGCCGATCACTTCGCCCTCGACGACCATCACGCGCTCGCCATCGTCCGGCGCATCGTCGGCAAGCTGAACCGCGTCAAGCGGCTTTCGCTCGACGTGACGGCGCCCGTCGAGCCGCGCTACGCCGCCGACGAGCTGTACGGCGTGGTGAACGCCGACATCCGCAAGCCGTACGACGTGCGCGAGCTGATCGCCCGCGTCGTCGACGGCAGCGACCTCGACGAATTCAAGGCCCGCTACGGCACCACGCTCGTCACCGGCTTCGCGCGCATCTGGGGCTACCCGGTGGGCATCGTCGCGAACAACGGCGTGCTGTACTCGGAATCCGCGCTGAAGGGCGCGCATTTCGTCGAGCTGTGCTGCCAGCGCGGCATCCCGCTCGTGTTCCTGCAGAACATCACCGGCTTCATGGTGGGCAAGAAATACGAGTCGGGCGGCATCGCCAAGGACGGCGCCAAGATGGTCACCGCGGTCTCGTGCGCGAACGTGCCCAAGTTCACGGTGATCGTGGGCGGCAGCTACGGCGCCGGCAACTACGGCATGTGCGGGCGCGCGTTCAATCCGCGCTTCCTGTGGATGTGGCCGAACGCGCGCATCTGCGTGATGGGCCCGGAGCAGGCGGCGAGCGTGCTCGCGACGATCCGCCGCGACGCGATCGAAGGCAAGGGCGGCACGTGGAGCGCCGCCGACGAGGAAGCGTTCAAGGCGCCGATCCGCGACAAGCTGCTTGGGGAAGGCCATCCTTACTACGCCAGCGCCCGGCTGTGGGACGACGGCGTGATCGATCCCGCCGACACCCGCCGCGTCCTCGGGCTCGCGCTGTCCGCCTCGCTCAACCAGCCGATCGAGAAGACGACGTTCGGCATTTTCCGGATGTGACCCTCGTGCCCGCCAAACCCGCTCCTGCCGCTGCCAGGTCTCCCGCCGCGAAAAAGCCGGCGGCGAAACGCTCCAACGCGAAGACGCCGGGCGCCGCGCGGCCCGCGCCGCCAACGTCCGCGCTCGACGTCACGGTGCGCAACAGCGTCGCCATCGTCGTGCTCAACCGGCCGGAGCTCCACAACGCGTTCAACGAGGCCGTGATCGCGGAGCTCACGCGGACGTTCGAGGCGCTCGACCGCGACGCCGGCATCCGCGCGGTGGTCATCGCCGGCGCCGGCAAGAGCTTCTGCGCCGGCGCGGACCTGAACTGGATGAAGCGGATGTCGACGTACGGCGACGCCGAGAACCTTGCCGACGCGCAGGCGCTGGCGGCGATGCTTCGCGCGCTCTACGGCATGTCGAAGCCGACGATCGCGCGCGTGCACGGGGCGGCGATGGGCGGCGGCGTCGGCCTCGTCGCCTGCTGCGACATCGCCGTCGCGGCGCAGGAGGCGACGTTCGCGCTGTCGGAGGCGCGCCTCGGCCTTATCCCCGCCACGATCGGCCCGTACGTCGTCGAGGCGATCGGCGCGCGCTACGCACGCCGTTATTTCCTGACGGCGGAGCGCTTCGAGGCGGCGGAGGCGTACCGGATCGGGCTCGTCCACGACATCGTCACCGCCGCCGAGCTGGATGCGCGCATCAACGAGCTGCTCGGCGCGCTGATGCTGGCGGGTCCGCATGCACAGCTCGAATGCAAGGCGCTGATCCGCGGCGTCGCGCATCGCCCCATCGACGCCGACGTCGTCGGCGGCACCGCCGAGCACATCGCCGCGGTGCGCGCGTCGCCGGAGGCGCGCGAGGGCGTCGCGGCGTTCCTGGAAAAGCGCCGTCCCGCCTGGGTGCCCGCGCCGGTCGCGCCGCCGCCCGCCGCCAAGGACTGACGGGATGCAGGCGTTCCAGTCGTTCGACACGCTGCAGCTCGTGGCGCTCGCCGCGGCGCTCGGGTGGGCGAGCGGCCTGCGGCTGTACGCCGTCCTCTTCATCGTCGGCGGCCTGGGCCACGTCGGCTGGATCGGGCTGCCGGCGGGCCTCGCGGTGCTGACGCACCCGTACGTGCTCGCCGCCTCGGGCTTCATGTGCTTCGTCGAATTCTTCGCCGACAAGATCCCTGCGGTCGATTCGCTCTGGGACATCGTGCACACCGTGATCCGCATTCCCGCCGGCGCGGCGCTGGCGGCCAGCGTCTTCGGCGATTCGTCGTCAGCGACGATGCTGGCGGCGGCGATCCTCGGCGGGTCGCTCGCCGCGGGCAGCCACTTCGTGAAGGCCGGCAGCCGCGCGGTGATCAACACGTCGCCCGAGCCGTTCTCCAACTGGACCGCGTCGTTCGGCGAGGAGCTCGCCGTGGGCTCGGTGCTGTGGCTGGCGTTCACGTATCCGCTGGCCGCGCTCGCCGCGGTGCTCGTGCTCACGCTGGTTGCGATCTGGCTGATTCCGAAGCTGTGGCGCACGCTGCGGCGGATGGCCCGGCGGGTGGCGGGGTGGTTCGGCACGCGGCCCGCGCCGGCGCCGGAGCGCGAGTCATGATCGCGCGCCGGGCGATCCTGCTGCCGCTCGTCGCGCTGGTGCTGCTCACGGCGATCGTCGCCGTGTGGATGTTCCGCCGCCGCGTCGCGGAAATGCGCGCGCGGGGCATCCGTCCCCAGGCGGTGGCCACGACCGCGCAGATGGCGGCGCTGGAGGACACCGGCGCCGCCGACAACTTTCGCAACCTGTTCGAGACGCCGCTGCTGTTCGTCGCCGCCGTGCTCACGATCTACGCCGCCGCGCTGACGGCGCTGCCGTACGTCGTGCTGGCGTGGCTCTACGTCGCGCTTCGCGTCGTGCACAGCGCCATCCAGTGCACGTACAACAAGGTGATGCACCGGATGCGCGCGTTCATCCTGAGCGTCTTCGTGCTGTGGGCGATCTGGGCGCTGATCGCCTGGGACCTCGTCGTGCAGGGACGCGGCTGAAGGACGCGATGTTCACCAAGATCCTGATCGCCAACCGCGGAGAGATCGCCTGCCGCGTGGCGCGCACCGCGCGCCGGATGGGCATCCGCACCGTCGCCGTCTACAGCGACGCCGACGCCGGCGCGCTGCACGTCGCCGCCTGCGACGAGGCGTACCGGCTGGGTCCGCCGCCGCCGCGCGACAGCTATCTGAAAGGCGACGCGATCATCGCGATCGCGCAGGCCGCCGGCGCGCAGGCGATCCATCCCGGCTACGGCTTCCTGTCCGAGAACGAGGTGTTCGCGGCGGCCTGCGCTGCCGCCGGGCTCGTGTTCATCGGGCCGCCGCCGGCGGCGATCGCCGCGATGGGCTCGAAGTCCGCTGCGAAGTCGATCATGGGCAACGCAAGCGTGCCGCTGGTGCCGGGCTATCACGGCGACGACCAGGACCCGGCGCTGCTGGCGCGCGAGGCGGACACCATCGGCTACCCGGTGCTGATCAAGGCCACCGCGGGCGGCGGCGGCAAGGGCATGAAGATCGCGACGTCCGCCGCCGAGTTCGCCGCGTCGCTCGCCTCCGCGCGCCGCGAAGCCAAGGCGTCGTTCGGCGACGATCGCGTCCTCGTCGAGAAATACCTGACGTCGCCGCGGCACATCGAGATCCAGGTGTTCGCCGACACGCACGGCGACGCCGTCTACCTGTTCGAGCGCGACTGCAGCGTCCAGCGCCGTCACCAGAAGGTGCTCGAGGAGGCGCCGGCGCCGGGCATGCCGCCCGAGCGCCGCCGGGCGATGGGCGACGCCGCGGTCGCTGCGGCACGCGCCATCGGTTACGTGGGCGCGGGCACCGTCGAGTTCATCGCCGAGCAGAGCGGCACCTTTTACTTCATGGAAATGAACACGCGGCTGCAGGTCGAGCACCCGGTCACCGAGATGATCACGGGCCTCGACCTCGTCGAATGGCAGCTGCGCGTGGCGGCCGGCGAGCCGCTGCCGAAGCGGCAGGACCAGCTGTCGATCCGCGGCCACGCGGTCGAGGCGCGCCTCTACGCGGAGGACCCCGAACGCGGCTTCCTGCCGTCGATCGGCACGCTATCCCACTGGCGGATGCCGGCGGCGGGCCCGCACGTCCGGGTCGACACCGGCGTCGGCCGCGGCGACACGATCACGCCCTACTACGATCCGATGCTGGCGAAGGTGATCGTGTGGGGCGAGGACCGTGCCGCCGCCTGCGCGCAGCTCCTGGGCGCGCTCCGCGACTGCGAGGTCGTGGGCGTCGCCACCAACATCGCCTTCCTCGAGCGCGTCGTCGCCCACGAGGCCTTCGCCTCGGGCCGCGTCGACACCGGCCTCATCGAGCGCAACCGCGACGCGCTGTTTCCGGCGCCCGCGCCCGCGTCCCGGCGGGCGCTGCTCGCCGCCGCGGCGGCGGAGCATGCGCGGCTCGCCGCCGGCATGCGCGCGGCCGCGGCGCGATCCGGCGATCCGCATTCACCCTGGGCCACGCCCGACGCCTTCTGGAACGGCATCGGCACGCACGCCGTCCGCTTCACGTTCGCGGACGGCGACGCGCTGCATGCGGCCACCGTGCGGGCGAACGCCGACGGCAGCGCCGACATCGCCGTCGACGGCAAGGTGTCGACGGCGCGCCTCGTCGACACGGCGGCGGGCGCGATACTCGACGTCGACGGGCGGCGCGGCCCGGCCGCGGTCGTGCCGGTGGACGAGGACCGCTGGATATTCACGCCGGGCGTGCGCCAGCGGCTCCGGCTCGTCGACCCGCTCGCGCATGCCGGCGAGGAAGAAGCGCACGGCGGCCATCTGACGGCGCCGATGTCCGGCACGGTCGTGGCCGTGATGGTGAAGGCCGGCGACACCGTGGCGAAGGGCGCTCCGCTGATGGTGCTCGAAGCGATGAAGATGGAGCACACGATCGCGGCGCCCGCAGCCGGGGTGGTCACCGCCGTCAACTTCGCCGTCGGCGATCGCGTGGCGGAAGGCGCCGATCTCGTCGACGTCGGCGACGGATGACGGCGCGTGCCGGCACCGGACCGTTGCGGGTCGCGGTCAGCGTCGACGCGGCAGACGCCGCCGCGATCGTCGCGGGCTTCGCCGGCGCGCTGCCGGGGACGGAAGTGCAGGACGGCCGCGACGCCCCGCCCGGCGCCGACTACGTCGTCGTCGGGGTGCGCGACGCGACGCTCTTCGACCGGCAGCGCGCGATGAAGGCGGTGTTCGCGTTCGGCGCCGGCGTCAACGGCGTGCTGGCGCTGCCGGGGTTGCCGCCGCAGGTGCCGGTGATCCGGCTCGAGGACGCGGGCATGGCGGCGCAGATGGCACGCTACGTCGTCGCGGCGGCGCTGCGCGCGCTCGGCCGCTTCGACCTCTACGCGCGCCAGCAGCGCGCGCGCGAATGGCGGCAGCATCCGCCGCGGGCGCCGGCCGAAATGCGCGTGGGCGTCCTCGGGCTCGGCGTGATCGGCACGACGATCGCCCGCGCGCTCGTCGCGCAGGGCTTCACGGTGCGCGGCCATGCGCAATCGCGCAAGGCGGAGGCCGGGGTCGCATGCCATGCGGGCGAGGCGGAATTCGACGCCTTCCTCGCCGGGCTCGATTTGCTGGCCGTCGTCGTCCCGCTGACGCCCGGCACGCGCGGCATCGTCGACGCGCGGGCCATCGCGCTGCTCGCCGACGGCGCCCACGTCGTCAACGTCGGCCGCGGCGCGCTCGTCGTCGACGCCGATCTCATCGCCGCGCTCGACGCCGGCAAGCTCGGCGGCGCCACGCTCGACGTGTTCGCCGAGGAGCCGCTGCCGCCGGCGCACCCGTTCTGGGCGCGCGACGACGTCGCCGTCACGCCGCACGTGTCCGGGACCACGCTCCCGGCCGAGGCGATCGCGCAGATCGCCGGAAAGATCCGCCGTCTCGAGCAGAACCTGCCGGTGAGCGGCGTCGTCGAACGTTCGCGAGGGTATTGAGATGAGACTGCCGAACAAGGTGCGCCTGGTCGACGTCGGTCCGCGCGACGGGTTGCAGAACGAGCAGGCCGACGTCCCCACCGCCGTGAAGGTCGCGCTGATCGACCAGCTCTCGGCCGCCGGGTTTCCGACGATCGAGACGACGTCGTTCGTCTCGCCGAAGTGGGTGCCGCAGATGGCCGACGCCGCGGACGTGATGGCGCGGATCGAGCGCCGTCCGGGCACGCGCTATTCGGTGCTGACGCCGAACCTCAAGGGCTTCGAGGCGGCGCTCGCCGCGCGCGCCGACGAGGTCGCGGTGTTCGTCGCGGCGAGCGAGAGCTTCTCGCGCCGGAACATCAACTGCTCGATCGCGGAAAGCCTCGAGCGCGCGCAGCCGGTGTTCGAGGCCGCGAAGGCGCACGGCGTGCGCGTGCGCGGCTACGTGTCGTGCGTCCTCGGCTGTCCGTACGAGGGCGACGTCGACCCGGCCCGGGTGCGCGACGTCGCCGACGCGCTGTGGCGCGCAGGCGCCGCCGAAGTCTCGCTCGGCGACACGATCGGCACCGGCACCGCGGGCAAGACGCAGGCGCTGATCCGCTGCGTCGCGCAGCGCGTTCCCGTGGCGGCGCTCGCGGGGCACTTCCACGACACTTACGGCCAGGCGCTTACCAACGTCTACGCGGCGCTGGAGCAGGGCGTCGCCGCGTTCGACTGCTCGGTCGCCGGCCTCGGCGGGTGCCCGTACGCCAAGGGCGCCACCGGCAACGTCGCGAGCGAGGACGTGCTCTACCTGCTGCAGGGGCTCGGCATCGAGACGGGCGTCGACATGGACCGGCTGCGTGGCGCCGGACGCTACATCTCGGCGTTCCTTGGCCGCGCGCCGGTATCGCGCGTGGCGCGCGCGCTCGACGCCAAGGATCCGCAGCCGGCATGAGCGCCGCCGCGGGTCCGGTCGCCTCGCCGTGCATCAGCGTGTGCAGGATGGACGCCGCGTCGGGCCTGTGCGTGGGCTGCCTTCGCACGATCGACGAGATCGCCGCGTGGAGCGTGCTCGACGACGACGAGCGTCGCGGCGTGCTGGCGGCGGTCGAGCGCCGCCGCCTGAAGCATCCGATGCCGGAGGAAGCTCCCGATGCCGAGCGCTGACTGGTATTTCGACTTCATCTCGCCGTTCGCGTATCTGCAGAGCGAGCGGCTCGCCTCGCTCGCGCCGCGGCTGTCGATCCGCTACCGGCCGGTGCTCTTCGCCGGGCTGCTCGCGCATCACGGGCACAAGGGCCCGGCGGAGATTCCGGCCAAGCGCGCGTTCACCTATCGGCACGTCGTGTGGCAGGCGAAGGCGCAGGGCATTCCGCTCAAGTTTCCGCCCGAGCATCCGTTCAATCCGCTGCCGCTGCTGCGCCTGGCGCTCGCCTGCGACAGTGCGCCGGAGGCGGTGCAGCGGATCTTCCGCTTCGTGTGGCGCGACGGCCGGCTGCCGGATCTGCCGATCGAGTGGGCGGAGCTGACGCACGACCTCGGGCTGCCCGACGCCGAGCGCCGCATCGCCGACCCCGCGGTGAAGGACGCGCTCCGCCGCAACACGGAGGAGGCGATCTCCCGCGGCGTCTTCGGCGTGCCGACGCTCGCCATCGGCCCGGACCTGTTCTGGGGCGCCGACGCCACGGAGATGGCGCGCGAGTTCGTCGCGGCGGGCTGCCGCTACACGGACCCCGAATATGCGCGCGTCGCGGCGCTCCCTTCGGGCGCCGTGCGCAAGGAGGTCGCGCCGCCGCCGAAGAAGAAGACGCGCGTCATCGGCACGGCTTCGTGATCTCGGCATCTCTTTGAGTTATCGAGCGCCGCGGGCGGCACGCCCACATCGCTCGAATGCCAACGAACTGCTGACGCGTGCACGAGCGATCAGCGCGCGCGCTGACGTCGCCGCCTTAACGCCGCAGCCACCTCAACCGTGTCGAAGCGATCGGGGCGGGGCCCCTGCGCGGACGCCTGAACACTGAAGCCCGCGCGGGGGCCCCGCCCCGAGCGCCCAGCCTCAAATACGATCGTCCGGGATGCGCAACGCAGCCTTGACGGCGCCGGCCGTCGCGAGCGCGTCGTCGAGCGTTGCGCCGAGGCACGTCACGTGGCCCATCTTGCGGGCGCGGCGCGGCTCGCGCTTGCCGTAAAGGTGGAGCTTCGCGCGCGGGTGCGCGAGCACGCTCGTCCAGTCCGGCTCGCGCGGCGTTTCGCCCGCGCCGTCGAACCAGACGTCGCCGAGCAGGTTCACCATCACCGCCGGCGTGTGCTGCGCCGGGTCGCCGAGCGGCAGATCGGCGAGCACCCGCGCCTGTTGCTCGAATTGCGACGTCATGCAGGCGTCGATCGTGTAGTGGCCGCTGTTGTGCGGCCGCGGCGCGATCTCGTTGACGAGCAGCGCACTGTCCTTCGTAACGAAGAGCTCCACGCAAAGCACGCCGCGGTAGTCGAGCGCGCCCGCGACGCCGCACGCCAGGGTGCGCGCCGCATCGGCGAGCGCGGCCGGGACGCGCGCCGGCACGATCGACACGTCGAGGATGCCGGCGCGATGCCGGTTCTCCGCAACGGGCCACGTCGAAGTCTCCCCGCGCTCGTTGCGCGCCACGATCACCGAGATCTCGCAGGCGAGCGCCACGAACTGCTCGAGCACGCACGGCTGGCCGCGCATCGCCGCGAACGCCGCCTCGACGTCGGCGGCGCCCGCCACGCGCACCTGGCCCTTGCCGTCGTAGCCGAAGCGCGCGCTTTTCACGATGCCGGGCGTCAGCGCGGCATCGACGCGCCGCGCGTCCTCCGCGCTTCGCAGCACGGCGAACGGCGCGACGGCGAAGCCCGCGTCTTGCAGGAACGTCTTTTCGCGGATGCGGTCCTGGGCGATGGCGACGCTTTGCGCCGCCGGCGTCACGCGCGCGGTCTGCGAAAGGAAATCGAGTGCCGCCGCCGGGACGTTCTCGAACTCCGTCGTCGCGGCGCGGCACAGGGCGGCGAGCTCGGCGAGCGCACCACGGTCGAGGTAATCGGCGCGCAGGTGCCGATCCGCGACGCTGCCGGCGGGCGAGTCGCCGCCCGGATCGAGCACCGCGACCCGGTAGCCCAGGCTCTGCGCCGCCATGCAGAACATGCGCCCGAGCTGGCCGCCACCCAGAAGGCCGAGCCACGCGCCGGGCGGAATGCCGCCGCTCACGAACCTGCGGAGCGCATCACGCCGCCGGCGGCACGCGCAGGGCCCGCGCGGCGGCTGTCTGCTTGGCGCGGAACGCGGCGAGCCGCTTGGCGAGCACGGGGTCGGTGGCGGCGAGCATGGCGACGGCGAAGAGGCCGGCGTTCGCGGCGCCCGCTTCGCCGATCGCGAACGTGGCCACCGGGATGCCCTTTGGCATCTGGACGATCGAGTGAAGGGAATCCTCGCCGCGCAGATACTTCGACGGAACGGGAACGCCGAGCACGGGCACGGGCGTCTTGGAGGCGAGCATGCCGGGGAGGTGCGCGGCGCCGCCCGCGCCGGCGATGATCGCGCGAATCCCGCGGGGCGCGGCGTCCTCGGCGTACTCGAACATGTCGTCGGGCATCCGGTGCGCGGACAGCACCCGCGCCTCGTAGGGCACCCCGAAGGCCTCGAGCTGGGCGACGGCGTGGCGCATGATTTCCCAGTCGCTGTCGCTGCCCATCACCACGCCGACGAGCGGTGCGGCCTTGCGTTGTGCCATCCGATCTCCGCGACCCAGGGTTAGCGCGCCGATTCTAGCATTCGACGCGCCGCGCGCCCTCGTGCGCGCCGTGGCGTATTTGTTGCTCGCCGCCTGTTATCGTGTCATCCGCCGGGAACGTCGCGCCGTTCGAAGTTGTCTCGGCTACGGCGCAAAACGCATGCGGGGTTCGATGTTCGCTCTTTTCGGCAAGTTGGCGGTTCGCGCGGCGCTGGCTGCGACCCTCGCGTCGGCGGCCCTCGCAGCGGCGCCCGTCCGCGCGCAGACCGACGCGGACTTCCAGGCGGCGAAGAGCGCGTTCGACCGCGGCGACCGCCGTCGCCTCGACCTGCTCGCGCCGGCGCTGAAGGGGCACGTTCTCGCGCCCTACGTCACCTACTGGCAGCTGAAGAGCGGACTCGACACCGCCGACTACGACACGGTCCGGGCGTTCCTCACGCAATACGCGAACACCCCGCTGGCCGAGCGCCTGCGCGTCGACTGGCTGAAGTCCCTGGGCAAGCGCGGCGACTGGACGCGCTTCGCGCTCGACTACCCGCCGTCGGCCGGCGAGGACGTCGAGCTCACCTGCTACGGAATCCAGTATCGCCGCCTGCGCGACGGCGACGCGGCGCTCGCGGCCGCGAAGCCGTTGTGGCTGACCGGCCAGGCGACGCCGGACGCCTGCGAGCCGCTGTTCGCCGCGCTGCTGGCGACGGGCGATCTCGCCGAAGCCGATCGCCGCGCCCGCTTCCGGCTGGCGGCCGAGAACGGCAATGTCCGCCTGGCCCAGGCGCTCGCCAGCGATTTCCCGGCACCGGTGCGCGTGACGCCGCAGCAGCTCGCGGCGATCGACCGCGATCCGCTGCGCGCGCTCGCCCAGGGCGCGTTCGCGTGGAAGACCCCGCCGGGCAACGACCTTGCGCTGTACGCGCTGGAGCGCGCGGCACGCAAGGACGCCGACGCCGCGCACGAGGCCTGGATCAAGTGGCGCGACCGCCTGCCCGCCGCGGAACGCGGCTACGGCAATGCGCGCGTCGCCTACTACGCCGCGCGCCAGCTGCTGCCGACCGCGAACGAGTGGTATCGCGAGGCCGGCAACACGCCGCTGTCGCCGGAGCAGACGGCCTGGCGCGTGCGCGCCGCATTGCGCGTCAAGGCGTGGCCCGACGTCAAGGCGGCAATCGATCGCCTGCCCGAGCGCGAGCAGCAGGAATCGGCGTGGCGCTACTGGAAGGCGCGCGCGCTCGCCGCGACCGGCGATCGGGCGGGCGCCGACGCGCTCTATGCCCCGCTCGCCGGCGAAGTGAGCTTCTACGGCCTGCTCGCGGCCGAGGCGCTGGGACGCGGCCCCGAGACGCTCGCGCTGCTGAAGAGCGATCCGCCGCAGCCGCCTGCCGACGCGCTGGCCGCGTTCGGCGCGCGCCCGGAAGTTCAGCGCGCGGTCAAGCTCGCCGCGCTCGACATGCGCCCCGAGTCGCAGCGCGAATGGCTCTACGTCGTGCGCGGCCTCGACGACGACGCCCTGCTGCTCGCCGCGGACTACGCGCGTCGCAACGGACTCTACGACCGCGCGATCAACACGGCCGAGCGCACCACCGCGCGGCACGATTACGGCCTGCGCTACATGATGCCGTACCGCACGGAGTTCGACGCGGCGGCGCGCGCGCAGAACATCGACACCGAGATCCTCTACGGCATCGCGCGGCAGGAATCGCGCTTCGTGCCCGACATCGTGTCGTCCGCGGGCGCGGTCGGCGTGATGCAGCTGATGCCCGGCACGGCGCGCTGGGTGGCGAAGCAGCTCGCGCGGCCCGACTACCGGCAGGCGCACATCGCGCAGGTCGACGTCAACACGGAGTTCGGGGCGTTCTACTTCAAGTACTGGCAGGACCGTCTCGACGGCCAGCCGGCGCTCGCCGCGGCCGCCTATAATGCGGGTCCGGGCCGTGCGCAGCAGTGGCGGCCAGCCACCGCGCCGCTCGAAGGCGCGATCTGGGTCGAGACGATCCCCTTCAACGAAACGCGCGACTACGTGAAGAAAGTCCTCGCCAACACGATGATCTACACGCACACGCTGCAGCGGCCGTACGCGTCGCTGTCGTCGCGGCTCGGCACCGTCGCGCCGCGCGGCGCCAGCGCCACCGCGCTCGCGGTCCAAGCGGAGTGATGACGCGCCCGCGGCACGTGCTGGTGCTAGGCGGCACCGGATTCGTCGGGCGTCACCTGGTGCCGCAGCTCGCCGCCGACGGCGTGCGCGTCACCGTCGTGGCGCGCCGGCGCGAATATGCGCGCCACCTGATCCTGCTGCCCACCGTCCAGGTCGTCGAAGCGGATCCGCTCGACACCGCGACGCTCGCCCGGCTCGTCCCGGGCGCCACGGACGTCGTCAATCTCGTGGGCATCATCAACGAGACGGCGCGGGAGACGTTCGCCGAGGTCCATGTCGAAGGCGCGCGCAAGGTCGCGGAGGCGTGCGCGCGCGGCGGCGCGCGGCTCGTCCACATGAGCGCGATCAACGCCGATCCGGCCGGCCCCAGCCGCTACCTGCGCTCGAAGGGCGAGGCGGAAGCCCTCGTCGCGGCCGCGGGCGCGCCCTTCACGATCTTCCGGCCGTCGGTCATCTTCGGGCGCGAGGACGCGTTCCTCAACCTGTTCGCGACGCTGCTCGGGCGCCTGCCCGTGCTGCCGCTCGCCGCGCCGGATGCGAAATTCCAGCCGGTGTACGTCGCCGACGTCGCGCGCGCGTTCGCGCACGCGCTGCACGACGACGCGACGCTCGGGCAGCGCTACAACCTCTGCGGGCCGAAGGTGTACACGCTCGCGGAGCTCGTGCGCTACGCCGGCGCGGTCACCGGCAGGTCCGCGGCGATCGTGCGGCTCGGCGCGGGGCTCTCCGCACTGCAGGCGCGCGTGCTCGAGCTCCTTCCGGGCAACCTGATGAGCCGCGACAACCTGGCGTCGATGCAGGTCGACGCCGTGTGCGGCGGTCCGTTCCCCGCGGTGTTCGGCTTCGAGCCCACGGCGCTCGAGCTGGTGGCGCCGCAATGGCTCGCGCCGGAAGGCGTGCGCAGCCGCTACGACCCGCTGCGGGCGCAGGGACGCCACTAGGCGCGTGCGGCGGTTGCGACAACCGTTCAAGGTGTACCGCGTCGGCGGGTCCGTGCGCGACGAGCTGCTGGGCCGCGAAGCGGGCGACCGCGACTGGGTGATCGTCGGCGCCACGCCCGAGATGCTGGCGGCGTCCGGCTTTCGTGCGGTCGGCAGCGACTTCCCGGTGTTCCTGCATCCCGAGACGCGCGAGGAATACGCGCTGGCGCGCACCGAGCGCAAGCATGGGCGCGGCTACCGCGGCTTCGAGTTCTTCGCGTCGCCTGACGTCACCCTGGAAGAGGACCTCGAGCGCCGCGACCTCACGATCAATGCGATGGCACGCGACGATGCCGGCCGGCTGATCGACCCCTACGGCGGCGAGGCGGACCTTCGCGCCGGGCTCCTGCGCCACGTCTCTCCGGCCTTCGTCGAGGACCCGCTGCGGGTGCTGCGCGTCGCGCGCTTCGCGGCGCGGCTCGGATTCGTCGTCGCGCCCGAGACGCGCCGGCTGCTCCGCCGCATCGCCCGCTCCGGCGAGCTCGCGACGCTCGCGCCCGAGCGCGTATGGCAGGAGCTCGCGCGCGGACTGATGGAGCGGCATCCGGCGCGGATGCTCGCCGTGCTGCACGACGCCGGCGCGCTCGCCGCGGTGCTGCCCGAGGTCGCGCCGCTGTTCGCCTCGGCGACGCGCACGCGCGGCAAGCGGCTGTCGCGCGCGCTCGACCGCGCCGCCGACGAGGGCGCGCCGCTCGAAGCGCGCTACGCGATCCTCGCGCACGACCTGCCGCCCGGCGCCCCAAGCGCGCCGCGCGACCGCGCGCGCCTCGCCGACGCGCTGTCGCGCCGGCTGAAGGTTCCCGGCGCGGCGCGCGACGCGGCCCGGCTCGCGGCACGCTTCCTGGCCACGCTCGACGGCATCGGCGCGTTGCGGCCCGCCGCCATTCTCGACCTGCTGCTCGCCGCCGACGCGCTGCGCCGGCCCGAGCGGCTCGAGACGCTGCTTGCGGCGCACGCGGCGGTTGCGCCCGGTGAAGGCGGCAGCGCCGTCGGCGATCGGTGGCGCGACGCCCTCGCGGCCGTGCGGCGCGTGGCGCTCGCCGACGTCGCGCGCGCGCACGCGCGCGCCGACGCGATTTCCAAGGCCGTGCGGAGAGCGCGCCTCGCGGCGCTTCGTGCCTGGCAGCGCGCGCCGCGCGCCTAGATCCGGTACGCGACGGCGCGCATCACGTCGGCGGCGGCGCGCATCAGGCGCTTGACGGGGTACGGCAGCGGCACGCCGCCCGCTTCGAGCGCCATCGCGCCGTGCCGGATCTCGTCGTCACGCATCTGGCCGACGACGGCGCGGCTCTTCGCGTCGGCGTCTGGCAGCCGGTCCATGTGCGCGGTCAGGTGCTCCTCGACCTGGCGCTCGGTCTCGGCGACGAAGCCGAGGTTCGCGCGGTCGCCCGCGAGGCCCGCCGCGACGCCGATCGCGAACGAGCCGGCGTACCACACCGGATTCAGCAGCGACGCGCGGTCGCCGAGCGCCGCGAGCCGCGCCTGCGTCCACGCCAGATGGTCTTCTTCCTCGCGGGCGGCTGCGGCGAAGCGCGCCTTGATCGCGGCGTCGCGGGCGACGAGCGCCTGCGCGGCGTAGAGCGCCTGCGCGCAGACCTCGCCGGTGTGATTCACCCTCATCAGGGCAGCCGCATGGCGGCGCGCTTCGGGCGTCATCCCGGCCTCGGGCAGCGCCGCGCCCGGCGTGGGCCGCGCCGCGACCACGTTCCCCGAAAGGGTGCGCAGCGCACGGTCGAATCCGACGATCAGCGTATCGAGCATCGGCGCATGTTAGCCGAAGCGGCCGCACCGCTTGCGCGGCACGCGCAACGAACGGACGAAAAAAAACGGGCGCCGTGAGGCGCCCGTCTGATTGCCTTGCTCCCGTTATTGCGGAGAGTGCGCTGTTCCGTGCTGCTTAGAACAGGTGGATCATGCCGAGAACCAGACCACCCGGCTTGCCGTTCGGGCTGGCGCAGGTCGCGGCGATCGTGCAGGACGTGTTGATCGTGTACGCGTTGATGTTGAACGTGTACGCGGCCGCGGCGTCGTTTTGCAGCTTGACGTAGCCGGCATAGACCTGCGTGCGCTTCGACAGCGGATACGTGTAGCTGATTTCGTACTGGTCCGACCCGGTTTGCGAACCGTGGGTGAGGCCGCCGACGCGCGAGCCGTCAGCCGCTGAACCCTTGCCGTCCTCCGCACGACCCCAGAACGCGTACAGCGCGCCCGGACCGATCGGCGCGGTGGCGCTGACGCCCCAGAAGTTACGCGTCAGGTCGCCGCCAGACGACACGTCGTACTTCAGCTTTTCGTACACGCCGGCGATACGCACCACGCCGAAGTTGTACGCACCGGTGAAGGTGATGTCGTAGTCGGACAGGCCAGGGCCGCGAACGTTGACGTTCGATTCGTAGCCGAGACCGGCCTGGATCGGACCGTTGTTGTAGTAACCGGCCAGACCCCAGACGTAGGCGTGACGCAGTTCGGACACGTGATCGCCGTTGTCGCCGCCGTAGACCGTGGGATTGGTCGCGGCAGGCGGGGAATTCAGGCCGTTGTCGGCGAAGCCCGACGAGTCGCGCAGCGAGATCTGCGAGCTGAAGTTGAAGCCAGCCCACACCGGCGAGTCGTAACGCAGCGAATTGCCGAGGCGCGCGTCGAAACCGCCATTGAACTTCGATTGCGTGCCCTGCGCCCACAGGTCGGCGGTCGACAGGATGGACGTGGTGTACGTCGGCACGTTACCGAAGATCGGGTGCAGGTCGTCCAGCGGCATCAGGAACTTGCCCATCTTGAACGTGCCCCACGCGCCTTGCAGGCCGACGAACGTTTCGCGACTCGCCAGGCCGGAGCCCGAGCTGTTGCTGGTGTCCCCCGAGACGTTGGATTCGATCTGGAAGATGGCATTCAGGCCACCACCGAGCGATTCCGTACCGCGAACCCCGAGGCGCGACGAGTTGGAGCTCAGACGCGAGACGTTCGGGTTCGTGCCGTCAGCCTGTTTGCCGGTCAGCAATTCATAGTCAATGTTCAGCCGGCCGTACAGAGTGACGTTCGCGGTCTGCGCTTGCGCAGCCAGCGGGGCGGCAAGCACGCCCGCGACGGCGACAGCGACGAGCTTCTTGTTCATTGAGTCTCTCCTCTAACGGATAAAATTGGCAAGGAATCAAGCTTTATTGCGCCTGCCATCGAAACCTTCTCAGATCGATCGAGAAGTTGCGACCCATTGTGCCAAACCGGGGAAACCGTTGGCAAGAAAGCGTACGGACCGATTGTTGAGCATTCATGCGCTGTTGTGCCGGAGCAACAAGCGCGACGGGCGCCACGGCGGTGAACGGCGACCTAATTCGACCGGGAAGCTGCGCGAAGTATATAATGCAATAATATGATTTATATAAAAAAACAGGGTGCAGCGAGGGGCGTCTCGCCGCAAAACGCGAAGAACCGCTGTTTCGATCTGTTTACTTCGCCGACAAGGGCCGTTGGCGGGCCGTTTGACTGTGCCGTTATCCCCCTTCCGGGCGTTTCTCGCCGTCCCGGCGCGCCGCGGTCGTTCGCCCGCCGCGGGCCTGCATGAGCCTCGCGGGCGCGGCGGCGATCGGCATCGCCTTTGTCGCGGCGCTGGCCGCCGTCGCGGTCCTTTTCCGGCTCGCCGGCCGCCTGCCGCAGGCCACGCCGAACGAGCGCTCGCTCCATGTCCGCGCGGTTCCGCGGGTGGGCGGCTACGCGATCTGGGCGGGATTCCTGCCCGCGGCGCTGTGGGCGCCGCCGTCGTTCCCCGGCGGCGGCGCGTGGGGTTGGCTCTTTCCCTGGCTCGCGCTGACGGCCGTGTCGGCCCGGGACGACGTCCGCGACGTCGCGCCGGCCGTCCGGCTCGCCGTGCATTGCGCGGCCGGGCTCGCCTGCGCCTGGTGGCTCTGGACGGGCGGGGCCGCGGTGGCCGGCGCCCCGTCCGCGTGGTCCGCCGCCGCGATCGCGTCGATCGCCGCCCTGGCGCTCGCGCTCGCCTGGTCGGCCAACCTCTACAACTTCATGGACGGGAACGACGGCCTCGCCGCGGCGATGACGATCGTCGGCTTCTGCGCCTACGGCGCCGCTGCGCTCCACGCCGGCGCGCCGGCGGCGGCGTTCTTCGCGCTGGCCGCCGCCACCCTGCCGTTCTTCGTCGTCAATCGGCCGCGCGCCACGATGTTCCTCGGTGACGTCGGCTCGGTGCCGCTCGGCTTCCTCGCGGCCGCGTTCGGCGCCGCCGGCGTCATCGCCGGGCATTGGCCCGCATGGTTCCCGGTGCTGGTGTTCCTTCCGTTCGTCGCGGACGCCAGCGTGACGCTCTGCCGCCGCGCGCTCGCCGGCGAGCGCGTGTGGGAGGCGCACCACGACCATCACTACCAGCGGCTCCATCGGCTGGGCGCCGGGCATGCGGGCACGCTCGCCGCCTACGCCGCCGCGATGGCGGTGACCGCCGGCACCGCGCTGGGATGCCTGGTGCTGGCCCCGCGTGCAGGCGGAATCGCGCTCGCGGTCGAGAGCGTTGTATGCTTCATCCTGTTTGGCGCCCTCGCCCATCGATGGCGCAAGAGGCTTCCGGCATCCCGATGAAATTCCGCCTCGACTGGCGCGCTGCATTCGCCTTCTTCCACGATGTGTGCGCCGCGGCGCTCGCGTGGATGGCCATCTTCTGGATCCGGTTCAACCTGGACCTTCGCGATCCCTACGTCGGCGAGGCCTGGTTCACGCTGGTGTGGATCGTGCCGTTGCAGGCGGCGATCTTCCTGGCGCTCGGCCTCTATCGCGGCCTCTGGCGCTTCGCGAGCCTCGCCGACCTCCAGCGCATCGTCGTCGCCGCCGCGCTCGGCGCGATGCTGATCCCGCTCGTGCTCGTGATGCTGCAGCTCCAGACGGTCGTGCCGCGCAGCGTGCTCGTGCTCTATCCGATCGTGCTGATCTTCCTGATGGCGGGCTCGCGGTTCGCCTATCGCGTCTGGAAGGAGCACCGCCTCTACAGTCCGCTCGCGGCGCTCGGCGAGCCCGTGCTGATCGTCGGTGCCGGCGAGGCCGGCGCGCGGCTCACCACGGAGATGGTGCGAAGCCGCCAGTGGCGCGTCGTGGGCCTCCTCGACGACGACTCGGCCAAGCAGGGCCGGCTCCTTCGCAACGTCAGCGTGCTGGGCCCGATCTCGGAGCTCGCGCTGTGGACGCGCCGCTACGGCGTGCGCAAGGTCATCATCGCGCTGCCGTCGACCAACCACGCCGTGCGCCGGCGCGTCGCCGAGCAATGCGCGGCGGCGGGCGTGGAGGCGCTGACCGTCCCGTCCTACGAGGACCTCATTTCCGGCCGGCTCGCGCTGACGACGCTTCGCAGCGTCGAGGCCGACGATCTGCTGTCGCGCGACCCGGTGGTCCTCGACAACGCGGGCCTGGCCGAGTGGCTCGGCAATCGGGTCGTCATCGTCACCGGCGCCGGCGGCTCGATCGGCGCCGAGCTGACGCGCCAGATCGCGCGCTTCCGGCCCGCGCGCCTCGTGCTGTTCGACGTGTCCGAGGCGGCGCTCTACGAGATCCAGATGGCGCTCGCCGACGCCTTCCCGCAGCTTCCGGTGGTGCCGGTCGTCGGCGACGTCAAGCACGTGGCGCTGGTCGAGTCGGTGATCGCGCGCGAAAAGCCGCACGTCATCTTCCATGCCGCGGCGTACAAGCACGTGCCGCTGATGGAGGAGATCAACGCGTGGCAGGCGGTCCTCAACAACGCGTACGGCACGTGGGTGGTGGCGCGCGCCGCGGTCGCGGCCAAGGTCGAGAAGTTCGTGCTGGTGTCGACCGACAAGGCGGTGAACCCGACGTCCGTGATGGGTGCGACCAAGCGCTTCGCCGAGATCGTCTGCCAGAGCCTCCAGGGCAGCGCGACGCAGTTCGTGCTCGTGCGCTTCGGCAACGTCTTCGGCAGCGCGGGCAGCGTGATTCCGCGGTTCCAGGAGCAGATCGCGCGCGGCGGTCCCGTCACGGTCACGCATCCGGACATCACGCGCTTCTTCATGTCGCTGTCGGAGGCCACGCAGCTGTTGCTGCAGGCCGGGCTGCAGGGCAAGGGCGGCGAGATCCTCGTGCTCGACATGGGCGAGCCGGTGCGCATCGTCGACCTGGCCCGCGACCTGATCCGCCTCTACGGCGCCAATCCGGACGAGGTCGCCATCGTGTTCACCGGGCTGCGTCCCGGGGAGAAGCTCTTCGAGGAGCCGCTCGCCTCGGAAGAGGCGTCGAAGTCGACGCCGCATCCGAAGCTGCGCATCGCGCAGGCGCGCGAGGCCAACAAGGACGCCGTCGGCCAGATGGTCGCGTGGTGCGAGCGTGACCGCGCGGCCGACGAAGGCGAGGTCCGCGCGCGGCTGAAGTCGTGGATTCCGGAGTACATGCCGCCGGCCGGTGCGCCGGTGCAGCCGCTGCCGCAGGAGCCCGCGGCGGGCGAGGCCGCTACGCCGCTGCCGCTGCGGGTGCCGCGGCGGCGCTAGTCGCCCGGCTGTAGCCCAGCCACATTCCGAACATCAGCAGCGCGAGCAGTCCATGCTCGTCGTGCAGCGTCGTGTTGAATAGGCCGAGCCCCAGCGTGACGACGAGGCCCGAGGCCGCGCCGCTCCACACCAGCCACTTGAGCGGCGGGTCCGCGACCGCCGGCCGCCCGCGGAGCAGGCTCGCCATCCACGCGGCGCAGAAGATCGCCAGCACGACGGCGCCGAGCACGCCATGCTCGGCCAGCGTGTTGAGATACAGGTTGTGCGCGTGCGAGCTCCGCACGAACGTCGAGCGATCGTACTGCCGGCCTTCGGCGGCCTGCCACGCCGCCACGCGGGCCGGCGTGATGTCGCTGAAGTTGTCGCCGCCGACGCCGAATGCCGGATGCGCGCGCCACGCCGTGAGCGCCTGCTGCCAGATCGGATAGCGCTCGTTCAGCAGCGGATGAGGGCTGTCGAGCGCGAACTCCTGCTTGCGCCGCATGTCGGTGTCGAGCGTCGAGATCGCGCCGGCGAAGGCGACGATCGCCACCGCGGTCCACAGGATCGGCGCCAGCGAGCGCTTGCGCCAGATCACGCCGAAGGCGAGCGCGCCGACGATCGCCGTCGCCGCCGCCGCGCGGCTTCCCGACGCGAAGATCGCCGTCAGCAGCACCAGCAGCGAGGCGAGCGCGGCCAGCCGCCACCCGCGCGTCAGCACGCGCCAGTACGCCGCGACGCCGCCCACCAGCGCGCCGAAGCAGATCACGATGTAGATGACGCTCTGGTTGACGTGACCGACGCTGTTGAGCTGGATGCCTTCGTACGTGTGGGGAATGGCGAGCGCCGCCAGCGCCCACAGCGACGCCACGACGACCGCCGCCTGCAGCGTCACCTGCAGGTACAGCCATTCGGCGTCGCCATAGCCGCTGCGCGCCAGGAACCACATCACCGACGTCATCCGCAGCGTGTCCTGGCAGGCCTTCCATTCGTGGTCGGCGAGGCCCGCGAACACCGCGCCGGCGGGCGCCGCGACGAGCACCAGCGTGAACAGCGTGTCCCACGCGTTCCAGCGTCCGCCGAGCGCCGCCCACGACACGCCGTGGCGCAGCCGGTTGACGTACCACGCGAGCGCGTACAGGCCCCAGAAGATGTTCTTCATGCCCTCGAACATCGGCATCGAGATGGCGAGGCCGAGGAGGAGCGCGAACTCCACCGGATAGCGGAATTGCGGCTGGGAGGGGAATTGCATCGAGGCGGGCAGGAGGTGCGGCGGTCTTGTCGTGCCGCTCGCCGGCCGGATTATATGCGCGCGGCCGCGCCTCCGTTGCGCCCGTCCCGCGTTCACTGCTTGTCGCGGCCGTACAGCCAGGGGTTCAGCGTGGGATCGTTGTACATCTTGAACTGGCGGTAGACGCGCCAGAACGCCCGGCCTGCGGCCGCCCGGGCCAGCAGGATGTCGTAGCAGCGCGCGAGATCGTCGCGCTGGAGCGTCAGGCGCGCGAGCTTGTCCCGGCAGGCGGCGACGTGCTCGGCGGTCGCGTCGGCGCGCCGCGTCTGCAGGCCCATGTGGTAGCGCTTGAGCGCCAGGATCGACAGCCGGTCGACCATCGCGCCGGCCGTTTCCGAGTTGTGCCAGGCGTCGGGCTGGACGGCGACGGCGGTCAGGCGCGCCAGCAGCGCCTCGTCGATCCTCTCGATGGCGTCGTTGCGGCGCTGGTTGTACCCGTCGATCGCCCGCTTGTTGCCGGCGATGGCGGTGTCCGGCACGTCGCGCCGCCGCGCGAGGTCCTCCTCGTCCCACAACAGCGTGTTGCAGCGGTGGTTGGACTCGATCCAGCGCCACGCGCCGTCGGCGTGGGCGGGCGCGGCCGTCGACCACGCGGCGTCGGCGACGCCGGCGTCGTGGAACGCGCAGACCGCCGCGGCGCCGACGTCGTCGAACGGCGCGCTCATGCCGCGGCCTTCGCGGTGAGCGCCGCGGCACGCTCGGCGACGGCGCGCCGGAACACGCGCTCCATCCGGTCCAGCATCGTGTCGAGGCCGTAGCGGGGCGCGACGAAGGCGCGCGCGTTCGCGGCGAGGCGCGCGGCCTCGTCCGGATCGGCGAGCAGCGCGTCGATGCCGGCGGCGAGCGCCGCCGGATCCTCCATGGCGACGACGCGCGCGGTGTCGCCGTCCCGCGCGATCTCGGGGATCGCGCCCGCCGCCGTCGTCACGGCCGGTATCCCGGCGAACATCGCCTGCAGCAGCGCCTGCGGCACGCCTTCGTTCGCGTAGGACGGCAGCACGAACACGTCGAGCGCGGCGAGCCACGGCGCGACGTCGTCGCGCTGGCCGGCGAACGTGACGCGCGGCCGCAGCTTCAGCGCGTCGGTTTGCGCCTCGAGCGCGGCACGCTGCGGGCCGTCGCCGACGATCACGAGGTGCGCGCCGCGGTGCGCGAGGCGCGCCAGCGCCTCCAGCAGGTAGCGATGCCCCTTCCAGCTCCGCAGCGTCGCCACGATGCCGATCAGCAGCGCGCTCGCGGGAAGATCGAGCGCGCGTCGTGCGTCCGCGCGATGGTGCCCGGCGTACAGGCGGGCGTCGATGCCGGTGGGCACCGAATCGATCCGCTCGGGATCGACGCCGTTGTCGCGGATCAATTGCAGCCGCAGCGCCTCGCCGGTGGTGACGATGCGGTCGGTCGCGCGGCGATAGAGCCAGCGCGTCGCGGCGTCGTTGGGCACCGGAATCGAGACGTGCCGCGTGCGCACCAGCACGGGGCGCGGCCGCCGCCGCAGGTCCATCCAGCGGCAGGCGAGCGCGGCGAGCCACGTGTCGGTGGAGCTGTGCGCGTTCAGCACGTCGATGCGCCGCGTGGCCAGCGCGCGGACCAGCGCGTGCGCGCCGCGCGGGCGCTTCTCGCCGATCGGCAGCGCGATGGCGGGGACGCCGAACCGCGGCGCTTCGGCGACGATGCGCGCGCCCTCGGCGGCGAGCACGACGACGCCGTGGCCGCGGGCGATGAACCCCGCTGCCTCGGTGAGCACGCGGATCTCCTGGCCGCCCCAGCCGGTTGACGCCTCGGTGTGCACGATCGACAGCGGCGTCTCGGGGCTCAAGCGGCGCGGCGTCTTCAGGCGGCGGCGGGCGCCGTGTTGAACTGGATGCGGTGGAGCCGCGCGTAGACGCCGCCGCGCGCGATCAGCTCCGCGTGCGTCCCCTGCTCGACGACCCGGCCGCGCTCGAGCACGACGATCCGGTCCGCGTGCTCGATCGTGGAAAGCCGGTGCGCGATCACGAGCGTCGTCCGTCCCTGCATCAGCGTGTCGAGCGCCGCCTGCACCTGCCGCTCGGATTCCGAATCGAGCGCGGACGTGGCCTCGTCGAGGATCAGCACCGGCGCGTCCTTCAGGATCGCGCGGGCGATCGCCAGGCGCTGGCGCTGGCCGCCGGACAGCCGCACGCCGTTCTCGCCGACCTCGGTGTCGAAGCCCTGCGGCATCGCGCGGATGAACTCCAGCGCGTGCGCGGCCGACGCGGCGCGCTCGATGTCCTCGATCGGCGTGCCGCTCATCGCGCCGTAGGCGATGTTGGCCGCGATCGTGTCGTCGAACAGCATCACGTCCTGCGACACCAGCGCCACCTGCGCGCGCAGCGAGGCGAGCGTGAGCGTCGTCACGTCGTGGCCGTCGATGAAGAGGCGTCCGGCCGTGGGCTCGTAGAAGCGCGGGATCAGGTTGACGAGCGACGTCTTGCCGCTGCCGGAGCTGCCGACCAGCGCCACCGTCTCGCCGGGCCGGATCGTCAGCGAAACGTCGGCGAGCGCTTCGCGCTCCGTGCCCGGGTAGCGGAGGGCGACGCGGTCGAACTTGAGCTCGCCGCGGGCGCGCGGCAGCGCCACGGTGCCCGTGTCCGGCTCCTCTTCGCGATCGAGCAGGCCGAAGATGCTCTCGGCGGCGGCGAGGCCGCGCTGGATCGCGGCGTTGATGCCGGACAGCGACTTCAGCCGGTCGAGCAGCGTGAGCAGCGCGACGAGATACGACGCGAACATGCCGAGGTCGAGCTTGCCGGTCTGGTTCTGCGCCAGCGCCACCCAGATGATCACGCCCACGGCGAGCGCGGCCAGCACCTGCGTGAGCGGCGAGCTCGCGGCGCTGGCCGACGACTGCTTGGTCATCGAGTTGCGCAGCGAGTTGGCGGCCTTGACGGCGCGCGCGCGCTCGTAGTCCTCGCCGCCGAAGATGCGCACGATCCGGTGGCCGCCGATCATCTCCTCCAGCACGTGCGTCATCGAGCCGGTCCGCGTCTGCACGTCGCGGGCGATGCGCCGCAGCCGGCGGCTGAAATAGCGGATGACCACCGCCACCACGGGCATCACGACGAACGTCAACAGCGTCAGGCGCCAGTTGACCCACAGCAGCCAGCCGAACGACGCGACGATGGACAGCGTGCTGCGGATCGCGGTGGTGATCGTCGACGACGCCGCCTGCGCGAGCTGGTGCGCGTCGAACGTGAGCTTCGACTGCACGACGCCGGCCGGCGTGACGTCGTAATACGGCGTGGGCAGCTTCAGCAGCTTGTCGGTCAGCTCGCGGCGCAGATCGAACACGACGCGATGGCCGGTATACGCCATCCCGTATTCGGAAATGAACGAGCCGATGCCGCGGAACAGGAAAACGCCGATCACCGCGACCGGAAGCCATTGCGCGCGCCCGGGATCGTTCGTCTGGAACGTCTGCACGATGGGGATGACGAGCATCGCCATGATGAGGTCGCCGGCGGCCACGACGACCATGCCCGCGACGGCGATGCCGAACGCCCACCAGTACGGCCGGACGTACTTGAGAAGGCGCAGGTACAGGTGATAGCCGGTCATCGGCTAGGGCAGCGCGCGGTCACGCGGCATCGGGCGGGGCGGCGGCGCGGCGGTTCTCGCGCGGCACGCAGGGGACGAAAGCGGTCAAGTATAGCGCAGCGTCAAAGCGGCCCGGCGCCGCCGGCCGGGGGGTCCGCGCCGGGCGCCGCGGGCGGCTCGGGCGCCGGCGGCGACGTTCCGGAAGGGCCGCTCGCCGCGCGCGCGGCCCGGGCCGCCAGCCGGCGCGCGACGCTGGCTTCGAGCAGCGACTTGTACAGCAGCACCAGCGCCAGCGTCATCGACTCGGGCGTCAGGGGCAGCACCGCACGGCGCGCGTTGTCACCCTGGCGCGCGCGCAGCGCGGGGTCCTGCAGCGATGCAAGATGCGCGGCGAGCGCGGCGGCGTCGCGCGATCCGCAGACGAAGCCGGCGTCGTGCGCGGTCACGAGCTCCGCGGCGCCCGACTTGGCGCTCGTCACGACCGGCAGGCCGCAGGCCATCGCCTCCAGCGCCGCGTTCGGCAGCGGGTCGTAGCGGGTCGGGAGCACGAACGCGTCGGCCGCGCCGAAATAGGGTTTGGCATCCGCCTGCGGTCCGGCGAACGTCACGCGATCCGCCACGCCTAGGGTCGCCGCCATCCGCGCATAGGCGTCCGGCCGCTTTTCCCGGCCGACCACGACGAGGCGCGCGCCGGGAACGTTCGCCAGCGCCGCGAGCGCGGTCGCGACGCCCTTGCGCTCGTAGCCCGACCCCACGAGCAGGAACAAGACGGCGTCCTGCGGAATGCCGAGCTGCGCGCGCAAAGGCTCGCGGTGCGCGCGCAGCGCGGGCGAGTACGCGTCGCAATCGACGGCGTTGTAGATGACGTGCAGCCGCTCCTCCGCCACGCCGAACCGCGCGCGGATCTCGTCCTTCACCATCGCCGAGTTGCAGATCACCGCCGACAGCGACGGCTGCGCGAACATCCGGCGCTCCATCCGCTGCACGTACCGGTGGTACGGGCTCCAGCGCGTCGCCAGCCGCGCGAGCGCGCCCGCGTCGCGGTTCTTCTCCTCCAGCCATGCCGCGTGCACGCCGTCGCCGGCGCGAAAGATGTCGCAGCACAACAGCCGCTCGTGCGACTGGACCAGGTCCGCGCTGCCGCGCGCCACCGCGCGGCACGCGGCCCGCGCGAAGCCCCAGTCGCGCCACAGCCGGCCGACATGGAACGGGTCGACGACGATCGGTTCCATCAGGTGGAGGTCCGTCTCCGGCCACTCGCGCGTGTACAGCGTCACCGCGACGTTGCGCTCGATCAGCGCCGCGAGCGCGCTCTCGATGAAGCGCTCGGCGCCGCCGAACGGCGTGTAACGCTGGCGGATCAACGCGACGCGCATCAGCGCGCGGCGCCTTCGGTTTCGCGCAGCAGCGCGTCGAACGCGTCGATCGCGTCCTGCGCCGGCAGTCGCACGAGGCAGTCGGACACCTTGCCGCCGCCGCAGCCGTCCAGGTGGCACGGACGGCACGGATGCGCGGCGGACGCGACGATGCGATGCGGGACCTGCCACGGCCCCCACACGTGCTCGCTCGACGGCCCGAACAGCGCGAGCGCCGGCGTGCCCATCGCGGCGGCGATGTGCATCGGCGCGGAATCGACGCCGACGAAGAGGCGGGCGCGTGCCGTCACCGCGGCCAGCTCCGACAGCGTCAGCGCGCCGGTGAGATCGACGATCCGCGCGCGCGTGGCGGCGGTGCAGCCGCCTATCGTCTCGGCGGCGAGCGTCCGCTCCCGCGCGTCGGGCGCGCCGGTGACGACGACGGCGAAGCCACGGCTCGCGACGTGGTCGACCAGCGCCGACATGCGCGGCGCGGGCCACGCCTTGAACATCCAGCGCGATCCCGGATGCACCTGCACGAACGGCGCCGTCGCGACGCCGTGCTGCGCGAGCCGCGCGGCTACGGCGGTGTCGGCGGCGTCTCCGGGCACCAGCACGAGCTTGCGGTCGGCCACGTCGGGATAGATGCCGATCCGGCGCAGCGCGTCGAGATTGGTCTCGACGGTGTGCCGCGGCGTGCGCGGCACCTTGTAGAAATGCGTGAAGCGCCGGCGCCACAACGATGCGCGTCCGGGTCCCCCGCCGTCATCGTCCCCCGTGCGCTCGCGGGTGACGGCATAGCGCGGCCGGAGCAGCGCGGCGAGCGTCAATCCCCGCGGATGCTCGGTGAGATGGACGAGGAGATCGTAGCGCCGCCGGCGCAGCGTCTGCAGCAGCGACCACTCCGCGCCCGCCTGGCGGGCGAGCCCCTGCCGCTTCCAGTCGCGGTCGATCGTGTGGATCGCCGCGATCGCCGGGTGATTCGCGAGCATCGGCGCGGTCTCGCGATACACCAGCGCGTCGAGCTCGGCGTGCGGGACGGCGCGCGCGAGCGCCGCGAAGACCGGCGACGCCAGCAGCACGTCGCCGTGGTGCCGCAGCTTGGTGACGAGCACCCGGCGGACCTCTCCGAGCGGGATCGCGTCCTGCAAGGGGCTCGACATGAGCGCACGATAGCAAAATTCGCCGCGGCGCTTAAGGCGCCCACCCGCGCGCGCGTTGGCGCTCACTCGCCTTCGGCGCGAGCGCCGCGGCGGGCCCCCCGTTCCGGTACAATGATTGCCGACCTCATTTCCCGCGCGGGCGCGCCGCCGCCGTCCGCCGTCTTTAAGGCCATGCCGCTCGACGCCGTCAACGCCAACGTCAAGGCGCAGATTCTCGCCGAGGCGCTGCCGTACATCCGCCGCTTCCACGATCGGACGATCGTGGTGAAGTACGGCGGCAACGCGATGACCGAGGACCACCTGAAGGCCGGCTTCGCGCGCGACGTCGTGATGCTGAAGCTCGTCGGCATGAATCCGGTGATCGTCCACGGCGGCGGCCCGCAGATTGGCGACCTGCTGAAGAAGATGGGCATCGAGAGCGAATTCCGGCAGGGCATGCGCGTGACCGACGATCGCGTGATGAACGTCGTCGAGATGGTGCTGGGCGAGCTCAACCAGGAAATCGTCGGCCTCATCAACCAGCAGGGCGGCAAGGCCGTCGGCCTCACGGGGCAGGACGGCGCGTTCATCCGCGCGCGCAAGATGATGCTGAAGAGCGAGACGGAGAAGGGCGCGCTCGTCGACATCGGGCTCGTCGGCGAGATAGACCACATCGATCCCGAGCTGATCGCGCTGCTCGACTCGCGCGACTTCATCCCGGTGATCGCGCCGATCGGCGTCGGCAGCGAGGGCGAGGCCTACAACATCAACGCCGACCTCGTCGCGGGCAAGCTCGCCGAGACGCTGAAGGCGGAGAAGCTCGTGCTGATGACCAACACCACCGGCGTGCTCGACAAGCACGGCAAGCTGCTGACCGGGCTCACCGCCTCCGAGATCGAGGCGCTGTTCGCCGACGGCACGATCCACGGCGGCATGCTGCCGAAGATCGGGTCGGCGCTCGACGCGGTGAAGAACGGCGTCAAGAGCTCGCACGTGATCGACGGCCGCGTGGAGCACGCGCTGCTGCTCGAGGTGCTGACCAACGAGGGCGTGGGGACGATGATCCGCGCCGACCACGCGCCGCCGCGCGTCGTCTCCGGCTGACCCGGCCGGCGGCCCGGCGCGAACGCGACACGGCGCGGCAACGACATGGCCACGAAGCCCGGCGAAAGGCGGCTGCAGATCCTGCAGACCCTCGCCACGATGCTCGAGCACCCGCGCGGCGAGAAGGTGACCACCGCGGCGCTCGCGGCCCGCATCGAGGTGTCGGAGGCGGCGCTGTACCGGCACTTCGCGAGCAAGGCGCAGATGTTCGAGGGCCTGATCGAGTTCATCGAGACCACGGTCTTCTCGCTCGTCAACAAGATCGACGCGGAGACCCAGGACGGCGTCGCGCAGGCGGAGCAGAAGGTCGTGATGCTGCTGTCGTTCGCCGAGAAGAACCAGGGCATGACGCGCGTGCTGACCGGCGACGCGCTGGTGCACGAGGACGAGCGCCTGCAGGCGCGCATCAACCAGCTGATCGAGCGCCTCGAAGCCGCGTTGCGCCAGTCGCTGCGGATCGCGCAGGCGGCCAACAGCTGGCACGGCGACGCCAACGCCGACGCCGCGGTGCTGATCAGCTACGTCGTCGGCCGCTGGCAGCTCTTCGCCAAGACGGGATTCAAGCGCCATCCGCAGGACGGCTGGGACCTGCACCGCAAGTTCCTTTTCGGATGACGCGGGCCGCCACCCGGATGAGCACGCTGCGCCGCGCCGGATGCGGGGCCGTCTGCGCGGTCTCGCTTGCCGCGGCGGGGACGGGCGGCGCGCAGGCGCCCGCTTCCAACCACGCGGCCGACCCCGGCGTGCCCGGCGTGTCGCGCTCCGCCGCGGACGTCGCGCGCATCGACGAGACGCTGCGGATGCGCGGCCTCGTCGTCGACGATCCGCGCGGGCATTGGGTGGCCGGGCATTTCGATGCGACCGATCCCGCCGACCAGGTGCGGCACTATGCGGCCGCACGCGTCGCCGCGCCGTCGGAAGCGCTCTACCAGGCGTCGCTCGCCGTCGCATGCCAGCAGCCGGTGCAGCCCACGCTGCCGGAGTGCGACAGCGTCGACCGGCTCGCCGACTGGGCGACGCGCGACGCCGACAACGGCACGCCGATGCTCCTGCTCGCCGCCAAGGCCGCGCGCCGCGGCAACGGCGAGTTCGCCATCGCCTATCTCGAGCAGGCGGCGGCGCGGCCGCGGTTCGACGACTACTCGTCGCGCGGCTGGCTGGTCTTCTGGGACTACGTGATGGCGCTGCAGGTGCAGGCGGAGCCCGCCGCGAAAGCGGAAGCGGCGATCGGCTATGCCGCCGAGCAGCCGCGGGCGGCGCTGTCGGGGTTCGCGGGGATGTGCGGCGGCGCGGCGGAAGCCGCGACCGCACGCCGCGCCGCGTGTGCCAGGGCGGGGGTGGCGCTCGCGGAGCGCGGCGCCACGTTCGCCGCGCGCGAGACGGGGGCCGTCGTTGCCGAGCGCAACGCCGAAAACCCCGCGGCGGCCGAGCGCGCCCGCGCGTCGCGCACCGCGCTCGATGCCGAGCGCGCGCGCTGCGCGGCAGACGAGCAGCAATGGCGGGTCGACGGCCAATCGGCGGACGCGGCGGCGCGGGCCCGGGGCGTGGCCGCGTGGGACCGCAACGTGCACGCCCGTGCCGCCATGGGCGAAGTCGCGGCCTGCCGGCAGCGCGCCAAGGGCTAGCCCGCTCCGCTTACGCGGACTTCACCGTCGACGGCGCCAGCAGGCAGCCGGCGATGCGCCAGCGGCCCGCGTCGTCCTTCTGCATCGTGTAGAGCGCCACCAGCACGGTGTCGTCCTTCAGCACGAGGCGCACCGGCTGAATGACCTGCCCCTCCACCACCGCGCCGTCGAGATACTCGCGATGGCGGGCGTCGATCAGCGGCTGGTAGCCGGCGTGCACCATGCGCAGAAACGTGGCGGCGTCGCCGAACTGCGCCTGCAACGCGGGCGCCGCATGCTTGAACGCCCGCGCGCCGTCGTCCTTCTTCAGCGCGGCGAGCTGGTCGCCGATCACCGCCTTGATCGCCTTCCAGTCGCGCGGCGCGGGCTCGCCGGGTTCGCCGGCGGCGAGCGCCGTCGTCATCGCCGCGAGCGTCAGGACCGCCAGCAGCGCACGCGCCAGGCGGATCGGCATCGCGCTCAAGCGGGCCTCGTCGCGCAGACCGGACATGCGGGATCCCGCGGCACGCGCATCTCGCGCCATTGCATCGTGAGCGCGTCGAGCAGCAGCAGCCGGCCGGCGAGCGACGTGCCGACGCCCGCGATCAGCTTCAGCGCCTCGCCGGCCTGCGTCGCGCCGACGATGCCGACGAGGGGCGCGAAGACGCCCATCGTCGCGCAGCGCGTCTCCTCGATCGCGTCGCCCTCGCCGAACAGGCAGTGATAGCAGGGCGAGCCGGCGTCGCGGACGTCGAACACGGCGAGCTGGCCGTCGAAGCGGATGGCCGCGCCCGAGACGAGCGGCGTCCCCGCGGCGACGCACGCGCGATTGACCTCGTGACGCGTCGTGAAATTGTCGCTGCAATCGAGGACGACGTCGGCGGCCGCCGCCAGCGGCGCGAGCTCGGCCGCGCCGACGCGCCTGGCGAGCCGCTCCACCCGCACGTCCGGGTTGATTGCGGCGATGCGTTCGGCTGCGGCGTCGACCTTGGCGCGGCCGACGTCGGCGGTGTCGTAGAGCACCTGCCGCTGCAGGTTGGTGAGGTCGACGTGATCGGCGTCGCAGAGCGTCAGCGTGCCGACGCCCGCCGCGGCGAGGAATTGCGCCGCCGGCGTCCCGAGCCCCCCCATGCCGACCAGCACGACGTGCGCGGCCGCGAACTTCTGCTGCGCATCCGGTCCGAGCTCGTCGAGCAGGATGTGGCGGCTGTAGCGGAGGAGCTGCGAGTCGTCCATTGCGGGTGACAGGTGGGACTGGTAGCGGGTACAGGTTAGCGCAACGGGCGACGGAAACGAAAACGCCCGCATCGAGCGCGGGCGCTTTTCGTTCGGCGCGACCGCGCCGTGGAGCATCTCGCCTGTTACCTGATACCCGTCTTCGGATCGGCCTGCGCCTGCACGGCCTTTGTCGACGCGATGACCGGCAGGCCTTTCAGCTGGTTCAGCGCCTGCTTCAGCTGGAAGTCGTCGTCGCCGCCGAGGTCGATGCGCGGCGCCGGCGGTTCGATCTGCGCGCCGTCCGGCTGCTTCGGCTTGGCACCGGGCGCGGCCGTCTTGGGCGGGACCAGCGTGGCGCCGGGATTGGCGGCGTTCGGCACTTCGAGGTGCCGCTCCAGATTCGCTTCCTTGATGCGGTTGGGCGACTCGCGGCCGTCGTCGATGTAGACGTCGGGCTCGATGCCCTTGGCCTGGATCGAGCGGCCCGCCGGCGTGAAATACCGCGCCGTCGTGAGCTTCAGGCCCGCGTTGTTGCCGAGCGGCAGGATCGTCTGCACCGAGCCCTTGCCGAACGTGAGCGCGCCCATCACCGTGGCGCGCTTGTGGTCCTGCAGCGCGCCGGCGACGATTTCGGAGGCCGACGCCGTGCCGCCGTCGACCAGCACGACCATCGGCACCTTCTTCACCGCCGCGGGGACGTCGCGGAAATAGTCGTCGCCGCGGCGGACGTAGTTTTCCTTGTTGGCGGTGAGGCGCATATGCGCGTCGGGCGTGCGGCCGTCTGTGTAGACGACCAGCGCGTCCTTCGGCAGGAACGCCGCCGAGACGGCGACCGCCTGGTTCAGCAGGCCGCCGGGATCGGAGCGGACGTCGAGAACGAGGCCCTTGAGGTCGCCCTGCTGCTTGTAGAGCTCCTTCAGCGCGACGGCGAGGTCTTCGCCGGTGCGGTCCTGGAACTGGCGAATGCGGATGTAGCCGTAGCCGGGCTCGGGCGACTTGTAACGGACGCTCTTGACGTTGATCTCCTCGCGCGTCAGCACGAAGTTGAGCGGCGAGTCGGTGTCCTTGCGCAGCACGGTAAGGTTGACGCTGGTGCCGGGGCGGCCGCGCATCTTGTCGACGGCCTTCGAAAGCGGCATGCCGCGCGTCACGAGGTCGTCGATCTTCACGATCAGGTCGCCGGCCTTGATGCCGGCCTTGAACGCGGGCGTGTCCTCGATCGGGGAGATGACGCGAACCACGCCGTCCTCGACGCCCACCTCGAGACCGAGGCCGCCGAACTTGCCCTGGGTGGAGACCTGCAATTCCTTGAAGGCGTCGGCGTCGAGGAAGTCGGAATGCGGGTCGAGCCCGTGGACCATTCCGTTGATGGCTTCCTTGATCAGCTTGTCGTCGGAGACCGGCTCGACGTAGTCGCTCTTGATCTTGCCGAACACGGCCGACAGCAGCTGCAGATCCTCGTAGGGGATCGGCAGGCGGGTCTCGCGCTGCGCGAACACCGAAAGGTTCAGGCTGAGCAGGAGCCCGAGCACCGCTCCCAAGCCGATGAACCCCGCCTTTTTCATCCCATCGCGCATTGCCGACCTCGACTGTTTGTCCGTTTGCCCACCGGGGAACGGGATCGCCGCACGCCCCGAAAATATCGATTCGAGTATACGCCTGCCGTCGTCCGGAGACGCATCGCTGGCCGACCGGCGTGGGCGGACTTTCCGCCAACGGTCGCCAACCCCCTTCGGCCCCCGCCGGGTGCTTTAGTTCCGCCTGTCGGGCTCAACAGGAATTGCCCCGTTTCCGTGCGCTGCGGGGCGCGCGCGGCAGCGTCAGCGGGTCAGAATCGCACCAGCGAATGGCCGGTCATCTCCCGCGGCTGCGGCAATCCCATCAACGCCAGCAGGGTCGGCGCGACGTCGGACAGCGCGCCGCCCGCCATGACGGTCGCCGGGCGGCCCACGTACAGCAGCGGCACGAGGTTCAGCGTGTGGGCCGTATGGGCTTGGCCCGTCGCGGGGTCGTGCATCATTTCGGCGTTGCCGTGGTCGGCCGTGATCACGACTTCGCCGCCGGCCGCCCGGGCGGCGTCTACCACCCGGCCGATGCAGACGTCGAGCGCCTCCACCGCTTTGCGGGCGGCGTCGAAGTCGCCCGTGTGGCCCACCATGTCGCCGTTCGCGTAGTTGCAGACGATCGCGTCGTAGCGCCCGCTCTCGATCGCCTCCACCAGCTTGTCCGTGACCTCGAACGCGCTCATCTCGGGCTTGAGGTCATAGGTCGCGACCTTGGGCGACGGCACGAGGATGCGGTCCTCGCCGGGATAGATCGCCTCGACGCCGCCGTTGAAGAAATACGTCACGTGCGCGTATTTCTCCGTCTCCGCGATCCGGAGCTGGGTCAGCCCGCGCTCGGCGAGCGTTTGACCGAAACCGTGGGCGATCGACTGCGGGGCGAATGCCGTGGGCAGGTAGACGAACTCGTCGCCGTAATTCGTGAGGCAGACGAAGCGCGCGAGCGCGGGAAATCGCGCGCGGGGGAAGCCGTCGAATGCCGGGTTGGTGAGCGCTCGCGTCATCTCGCGGGCACGATCGGCGCGGAAGTTCATGAAGACGACGACGTCGCCGTCGTTCATGCGGACGGGCGTGCCGGCGGCACCGGTCAGCGCGGTCGGCTGCACGAACTCGTCCGACTCGCCGCGGGCGTAGGCGTCCGCGAGGCCCTGCGCCGCGGTCGCCGCGACGAACTTCCCCGTGCCGTCGACGAGAAGCGCGTACGCCGGCGCGACGCGCTCCCAGCGCTGGTCGCGATCCATCGCGTAATAGCGGCCGCACAGCGACGCGATGCGGGCGCCCGGATGCCGGGCGCAGACGCCGCCGAGGTACTCGAGCGACGGCGCGGCGCTGCGCGGCGGCGTGTCGCGGCCGTCGAGGAACGCATGGACGTAGACGCGCTCCACGCCGCCCGCCGCCGCGAGGTCGACCATCGCGGCGATCTGCCGCTCGTGGCTGTGCACGCCGCCCGGCGACACGAGCCCCAGCACGTGCAGCGCACGGCCGTGGTCGCGCGCCGTGGCCACGGCGTCGGCGAGCACGGGATTGCGGCCGAACTCCCCCGACGCGATGGCCACGTCGATGCGGGTGAAGTCCTGGTAGATCACGCGCCCGGCCCCGATGTTGAGATGGCCGACCTCCGAATTGCCCATCTGTCCGGCCGGCAGGCCGACGCGCAGCTCGGACGCGTCGATCGTCCCGTGCGGACAGGTGGCGAGCAGGTGATTCCAGCGCGGCATGGTCGCCCGCGCGATCGCGTTGTCGGGCGCGTCGGGCCGGCAGCCGAAGCCGTCCAGGATCAGCAGCACCACCGGGCGCACGGCGGGACGGGTGCGGGCGGGCGCGAGCGCGGCGGCGGGTGCGGGCGTGTCGGCGTTGGGCATGGGAGGGACCGTCGGCGGCAGCGCGCGCGGGGCGCCCGGCCGGTTGAATTTGTGCGCTGCGCTATCATTTTACCTTTTGCCGCCGGGTATCGCATCGCCATGACCCTCGCATTCCTCCAGAAGAACTGGATGCTCGTCCTGACGTTCATCGCGTCGGGCGCCATGCTGCTGTGGCCGCTCCTGTCGCGGCGACTCTCCGGCGCGCGCGACATCGACACGCTCCGCGCGACGCAGATGATGAACGCCGGCAACCCGTTGCTGCTCGACCTGCGCGAGCCGAAGGAGTTCGACGGCCGCACGCTGCCGAACGCCATCCACGTGCCGCTGTCACAGTTGAAGGCGCGCGGCGCCGAGCTCGCCAAGTACGTGTCGCGTCCGGTGATCGCGTTCTGCGACCGCGGGCAGCGGAGCCGCGGGGCGGCGTCGGTGCTGGCGGGACAGGGTTTCAAGGAGATCTACCACCTCAACGGGGGTTTCAAGGCGTGGAAGGACGCGGGGCTGCCAGTGACGAAGTCATGACCACCGAGGTGATGATGTACTCGACGGCCGTGTGTCCGTACTGCATCCGCGCCGAGAGCTTCCTGCGCGCCAAGGGCGTCGGCGACATCGCGAAGGTGCGCATCGACCTCGAGCCGGCGCGCCGGGCGGAAATGATGGAGCGCACCGGCCGGCGCACGGTGCCGCAGATCTACATCGCGGGGCAGCACGTCGGCGGCTACGAGGATCTCGTCGCGCTCGATCGCGCGGGCAAGCTCGCGCCCCTGCTGGCCGGCGAGGATGCACCGCTACGGTAGAATCGCGGTTTTCCCTCGACGGGCAGCAATCCATGACCGACCCTCAGAACAACGCCGCGCCCGCGCCCGGCGGAGACTTCCACACCGTGCATTTCTCGATCGAAAAGATCTACGTCAAGGATCTTTCGCTCGAGAATCCCGGCGCGCCGCAATCGTTCAAGTCGACCGAATCGCCGCAGGTGGAGATCGGCCTCCGTACGCGGGCCGAGCAGATCGACACCGACATGTACGAGACGGTCCTGACCATTACCGTCACCGCCCGCGTCGGCGACAAGACGGTGTTCCTGGTCGAGGTGGCGCAGGCCGGCATCTTCGCCATCCGCGGCATCGCGCCGGACCAGGCGCAGCCCGTGCTCGCCGTGCATTGCCCGGCGGTGCTCTTCCCGTTTGCGCGCGAGGCGGTCGCCGACGCGACGATGCGCGCGGGCTTCCCGCCGGTGCAGCTCGCGCCGATCAACTTCGACGTGCTGTACCAGCAGCAGCTGGCGCAGATGCAGGGGCAGCCCGCCCCCGCGGCGATCGCGAGCTGAGTCCGCGGTCCCTCGCGATGGCCGGTCGCTTCGCGCTGGCGCTCCTCACGCTGGCGCTGCCGATGGCGGCGTCCGCCGCCGACTACCGCGCGACCGGTGAAGGCGCGACGGTGCTGTACGACGCGCCGTCCGGCCGCGCCAAGCCCATGTTCGTCTACGGCCGCGACGTGCCCCTCGAGGCGCTCGTCACCGTCGAAGGCTGGACGAAGGTGCGGGACATGCAGGGCGCGATCGGCTGGATCGCCAACAAGAGCCTCGCCGACAAGCGGATGCTCGTCGTGCGCGTGGCCGTCGCCGACGTGCGAAGCGCCGCCGAAGAGACCGCGCCGGTGGCCTTCCGGGCCGAGCAGAACGTGCTGCTGGAGCTGGCGGAGCCCGCCGGATCGCCCAGCGCCACCGCCACGCCGGGCTGGGTGAAGGTCCGCCACCGCGACGGCCAGACGGGCTTCGTGCGGATCGCCCAGGTGTTCGGCCTCTAGGCCGGACGCCCCCCGACTTCCGCGGAACAGCGCGCGCGATGCGTGCCGACGTCGCCATCTTCGGTGCGGGCGCCTGGGGCACCGCGCTCGCCGTCCACCTCGCGCCGCGGATGCGGGTGCTGCTGTGGACGCGCCGCGCCGCCCAGCGCGACGAGCTCGACCGCGCGCGGCGCAACGAGCGCTACCTGCCCGGCGTGACGCTGCCGGACACGCTCGAGATCGGCGCGGATCTGGCCGCTGCCGCGCGCGCGGACGTGCTGATCGTGGCGACGCCGATCGCTGCGCTCGCCGGCATGGCCGCGAGCCTCGCCGCCGCGGGCGCCGATGCGCCGCTCGCCTGGCTGTCGAAGGGATTCGTCGACGCGCCGCACGAGCCCGCCGGCGTGGGCCTCGCGCATACGGCGCTTGCCCGCGCCTGGCCCGCGCCGGTCGGCGTGGTGTCCGGCCCGAGCTTCGCCGAGGAAGTCGCGCGCGGATTGCCCGCCGCGCTGGTGGTGGCGGCGTCGGCGCCGGTGTTCGCGACCGATCTGGCGGCGCGGCTACGCGGCGGGGCGCTGCGCGCTTACGACAGCCCGGACATGGCGGGCGTCGAGGTGGGCGGCGCGATCAAGAACGTGCTTGCCATCGCCGCCGGCGCGAGCGACGGCCTCGCGTTCGGCCACAACGCGCGCGCCGCGCTGATCACGCGAGGCCTCGCCGAGGCAACGCGCCTCGCCGCCGCGCTGGGCGGGCAGCCGCGCACGCTGATGGGGCTGGCGGGGCTCGGCGACCTGGTGCTGACCTGCACGGGCGACCTGTCGCGCAATCGCAGGGTGGGACTCGCGCTGGCGCGCGGCGAGTCGCTGCCGCGGATCCTCGCGGACCTCGGTCACGTGGCCGAGGGCGTGGCCGCCGCGCGCGCCGCGCGGGCACTGGCGCGGCACCATGAGATCGACATGCCGATCGCCGACGCGGTGTATCGGGTGCTGTACGAGGACCTGCCCGCGCGCCGCGCCGTCGAGGCGCTGCTCGCCCGCGAACCGAAATCGGAATCGGATTGAGCACGATTTGAACATTCTTGCGAAGGATCTGCCGCCATGCCCGTCACCTTGCGTCCGCTCGCCGCGCTCGCCGTCCTCACCGCCGCGCTCGCCGCGGGCGGCATCGTCGCCGTGACCGATTCCGCCGCCGCCGACGCCGCATTCTTTCCGCCGGAGACGCCCTCGAGGCCGGTGACGGAGACGCAGTTCGGCGTCACGCTGACCGACCGCTATCGCTGGCTGGAGGACGGCAAGGACGCGCAGGTGTCGGCCTGGACGCGCGCCCAGCACGCGGCGACCGTCGCCTACCTCGACCGCAGCGCGCCGCCCGTGCCCGGCATGAAGGACGAGCTCGCGCGCTACTTCGATCGCGACAAGACGAACGCGCCGTTCTTCAAGAACGGCCGCGAGTTCTTCCAGCGCACGAAGAAGGGCGATCCGCAATCGCGGCTCTATACGCGGCTCGACGGTCGCGAAGTGCTGCTGTTCGATCCGATCGCGCTCGACCCCACGGGCAAGACGAAGCTGGGCAGCGTGGTGCCGAACCGCGACGCGTCGAAGCTCGCGGTGGGCGTGTACGCCAAGGGCTCGGAGATCCAGGACTTCCAGATCATCGATTCGCGCACCGGCGCGCCGATCGGCAAGCCGATCACGGGGCTCGACGGGTTCGGCTGGGCGCGCGACGAGCGGTACGCGTACTTCGTCCCCCGCACGCCGGAATCGGACGCGCGGCAGGAGCCGCATCGCTGCTACCGGCACCTGATCGGCGGCGATCGCAAGGACGACGAGCTGATGATCCAGATGAAGGACGCGAAGGACTACTGCAGCGTCTACGAGCCCGAGGAGGCCGACTACACGGTGTTCGAGACCGGCGACTTCTGGTCCAACACGATCCGCATCCGCCCGCTCGGTTCGAAGGTCGAGCCGCGCACCATCTACTCGAGCGACAAGTTCCGCGCCGAGGCGGATTTCCGCAAGGACCGCCTCTACGTCCGCACGAATTTCGACGCGCCGAACTGGAAGCTGATGGCGGCCGACTACGGCAAGCCGGAGATGCGCGACTGGGCGACGGTGATCCCGGAGCAGAAGAACGTGCTCGACGGCGCCTTCGTGACGAGCGACTGGATCATCGCGCAGGATCGCGAGGACGTGCTGTCGCGCCTCACCGTGTACGACAAGACGGGCAAGCGCGTGCGGGAGCTAGCGCTGCCGGTGTTCGGCAACGTGAGCAGCGCGTCGTACGACCACGACACCGACCGGCTCTACGCGACGGTGGCCTCCCACACCGCGCCGTACAAGGAGTACGCGCTCGAGGGCGGAAAGCTCGGGTGGACGCTCGTGTGGCAGGACGATCCGCCGCTCGACATGTCGGGCATCGTGTCCGAGCGCCTGTACGTGCCAGGCAAGGACGGCGCGAAGATCCCCGTGTTCATCGTCCACCGCAAGGAGATGTCGAAGGACGGCACGACGCCGGCGCTGCTCGTCGGCTACGGCGGCTTCAACATAAGCGTCGAGCCGTTTTACCTCGGCAGCTACGCGGCGTTCGTCAACCGCGGCGGCATCTACGTGGAGGCGGGCGTACGCGGCGGCAGCGAATACGGCGAGACCTGGCACAAGCAGGGAATGCTCGCGAACAAGCAGGCGACGTTCGACGACATGATCGCGGTGGCGGAATGGCTGGTGGCGCAGAAGTACACGTCGCCGGCGAAGCTGGCGGTGCAGGGCGGCAGCAACGGCGGGCTCACCGTGGGCGCGGTCATCACGCAGCGGCCGGATCTCTTCCGCGCGGCCATCTGCCAGGTGCCGCTGCTCGACATGGTGCGGTTCCAGCGCTTCCTGATCGCGCGATACTGGATCGCAGAGTACGGCGACCCCGGGAAGGCGGAGGACTTCCGCTGGATCCTTCGCTATTCGCCGTACCAGAACGTCCGCGCCGGCGTGAACCTGCCCGAAACGCTCGTCGTGGCCGGCGAATACGATTCGCGCGTCGATCCGCTGCACGCGAAGAAGTTCGTCGCGGCCGTGCAGAACAACGTGGGCCAGGTGTCGCCGTTCCTGCTCTACATGGATTTCGACAGCGGCCATGGCACCGGCAAGAGCAACCAGCAGCGCGTGATCGACCGCGACTACGAGCTGCGCTTCCTGCTGAATGCGCTCGGGATGAACAACTAGCCGCCGCCGGCGAACCGCTGCTGCCGCCAGGCTTCGTAGACCGCCACCGCGACGGCGTTCGACAGGTTGAGGCTCCGCAAGCCCGGGCGCATGGGAATGCGCAGTCGCGCGTCCTGCGCGAATGCCGCGATGATGTCCGCCGGCAGCCCGGCGGTCTCGCAGCCGAACACCAGGACGTCGCCCGGGTCGAAGCGGACGTCGTACAGCGAGCGGCCGCCGCCGGTGGTGAACGCGAACCAGCGCCGCGGCGTCCCGCCGTCGAGGGCGGCCCGGCACGCGGAGAAGTCGCGGTGGACGGCGACGCTCGCGTACTCGTGGTAGTCGAGACCCGCGCGCTTCAGGTCGCGGTCGTCCATGCGGAACCCGAGCGGCTCGACGAGATGCAATGCCGTGCCCGTGTTGGCCGTGAGACGGATGACGTTGCCGGTGTTGGGCGGGATCTCGGGATGGACCAGGACGACGGCGAACATGTCCGCACGGTAGCAATCCCGCCGGCGGTTGAGAAGCGACGGCGGGCGAGCGGGCGGCCGTCATGGATCGCGCGACACCGGGGGCAGCGTGCGCGCCACGACCCAGGCCTCGACGTCGATCGCGCCGGCGTGCCGCGCCGCCGACGCGGCCGCCGCGAGCGTGGCGCCGGTGGTCATCACGTCGTCGACCAGCGCGACGCGCCGCCCGGCGAGGTGGGCGTTGCCGGCGAACGCGCGGCGGACGTTGCGCGCCCGCTCCGACCACGCGAGCGCCGCCTGCGGCGGGGCGTCGCGCGTGCGCTCCAGACCGGCGACGAGCGGCCGGCCGACACCCGCGGCGACACGGCGGGCGATCTCGTGCGCCTGGTTGAAGCCGCGCGTGCGCTGCCGCGCCGGCGCGAGCGGCAGCGCGACGACGACGTCCGGCAGCGGCCCCCCGCGCCTGGCGACGGCGGCGACGAGCGCGACGGCGAACGGCTCGGCCAGCGCGAGGCGGCCGTCGTACTTCAGCGCCTGCACGAGGCGATCGACCGGAAAGTCGTACGCCCATGCCGCGACGGTGGCGCGAAACGGCGGCGGCCGCGCGCGGCAGGTGCCGCAGGGCGTGCGGTCGTCCGCGCCGCGCGTGGGCAGCCCGCACGTGGGACACGGCGACGTGATGCGCGGCAGCGCGATCTCGCACGCCGCGCAGACGAGCGCGTTGCCGCAGGCACCCGCGCAGAGCGCGCAGGCTTGCGGCAACAGTCGCTGCAGCGCCGTGCGGGCCGCGCGCGCGGCGCGGCGCAGCGACGCCGGACGCAACAGGCTGTCAAATGAAACGCCGCGGAAATTTGACAAGTGCACGCGCGCTCCCGGAAACTCGATCGATCCTGCGCCGCGGCGTGCCGCGACGAAATCAGACCGATGGACGATCCCGCCGCATGAGTGCCGCCTCCCCTGCCGCGACGCCGCTGCCGTCGCCCGCTCCCGTGAAGCACGCCGGGCGCTGGACCGTCGCCGCCGTCGAGGCGCTGTTCGACCTGCCGTTCAACGATCTGCTGCATCGCGCGCACGAGGTGCATCGCGCCCACCATCCCGCCAACGGCGTGCAGCTCTCCACGCTGATCTCCGTCAAGACGGGCGGCTGTCCCGAGGACTGCGGCTACTGCCCGCAGGCGGCGCGCTACCACACGGGCGTCGCCAACGAAGGCATGCTCGATCTCGGCGCCGTCGTCGACGCGGCGCGCGACGCCAAGGCCGCGGGGGCCACGCGCTTCTGCATGGGCGCGGCGTGGCGCGGGCCCAAGGACCGCGACCTCGCGCCGGTGCTCGACATGGTCCGCGAGGTGAAGGCGCTCGGCATGGAGACGTGCTGCACGCTCGGCATGCTGAAGGACGGCCAGGCGGACGCGCTCCGCGCCGCGGGACTCGACTACTACAACCACAATCTCGACACCGCGCCCGAGTATTACGGCGACATCGTGAGCACGCGCGGCTACGGCGATCGGCTCGACACGCTGCAGCGCGTCCGCGACGCGGGCATTGCCGTGTGCTGCGGCGGCATCGTGGGCATGGGCGAGACGCGCCGCCAGCGAGCCGGCCTCGTCGCGCAGCTCGCGAGCCTCGAGCCGCAGCCGGAATCGGTGCCGATCAATCATCTCGTGCAGGTCGAGGGGACGCCGCTCCACGACCGCTTCCACGGCGAGTCCGCGCTCGATCCGCTGGAATTCGTCCGCACGATCGCGGTGGCGCGCATCACGATGCCGGGCGCCAGGGTCCGCCTGTCGGCCGGACGGCGCGAGTTCTCCGAGGCGGTGCAGGCCTTGTGCTTTTTCGCCGGCGCAAACTCGATCTTCTACGGCGACCGCCTCCTTACGACCGGCAACCCGGACGTCGACGCCGACCGCGCGCTGTTCGCCAAGCTCGGCCTCGTCCCCGTCTGACCGGACGCGACCGCCGTGCCCGCGAGCGCCATCGGTGAGCTCGAGCGCGCGCTGGCGCGCCGGCGCGACGACGGCCTCGAGCGGCGGCGGCGCACGCTCGACTCGCCCCAGCAGCCGCGCGCCGTGGTGGCCGGCCGGCCGCTGCTCGCGTTCGCGAGCAACGATTACCTCGGCCTCGCGAACGACCCGGCGGTGGTCGCGGCCGCGCGCGAAGGCGCCGCCCGCTGGGGCGCGGGCGCGGGGGCGTCGCATCTCGTGGCGGGCCACTGCGCGGCGCACGCCGAGCTCGAGGACGCGCTCGCCGACTTCGTCGCGCCTTGCGCCGGCGCGCGCGCCGTCACGTTCGCCACGGGCTACCTCGCCAACCTCGCGCTGGTGACCGCGCTCGCGGGCCGCGGCGACGCCGTGTTCGGCGACCGCCGCAACCATGCCTGCCTGAACGACGGCGCGCTGCTGTCGCGCGCGGACTTCGTGCGCTACCGGCACGACGACCTCGATCGTCTCGACGCGCGCCTCGCGGCATCGCGCGCGCCGCGCAAGCTGATCGCCACCGACGCCGTCTTCAGCATGGATGGCGACATCGCGCCGCTGCCGGCGCTGCTGGCGCTCGCCGAGCGGCACGACGCGCTGCTGGTCGTGGACGACGCGCACGGGTTCGGCGTGCTGGGCGAAGGCCGCGGCAGCCTCGCGCATTTCGACCTCGCGAGCGAGCGCGTGGCGTACATGGGAACGCTCGGCAAGGCGGCCGGCGTGGCGGGCGCGTTCGTCGCCGCGCATCCGGCCGTCGTCGAGACGCTGATCCAGACCGCCCGGCCCTACATCTACACGACGGCCGCGCCGCCGCTGCTCGCGCACGCGCTGCTGCGCGCGCTCGCGATCGTCCGCGACGACGCGCCGCGGCGCGCGCGCCTCCACGCCGGCATCGCCCGGTTCCGCGCGGGCGCCCGCGCGCTGCCGTGGGCGCTGCTCGATTCGCCGACGGCGATCCAGCCGATCGTCGTCGGGACCAACGACGCGGCGCTGGCGCTTGCCGCCGCGCTCGAGGCGCGCGGCCTGTGGGTGCCGGCGATTCGCCCGCCGACCGTGCCGGCGGGCACCGCGCGGCTTCGCGTCTCGCTGTCGGCGGCGCACACGGCGGCCGACGTGGACGAGCTGCTCGCGGCGCTCGCGGCCGTGGCGGACGCATGAGCGCCGCGTGAGCGCCGCAGGGCCGCCCCAAGGCGCGGGCCCCCTGGGGGGAGCGGCGCACAGCGCCGTTCGGGGGGAACATCCGAGCGCGCCGCCGCGGCTGCACGTCGAATCGGTGGGCGCCGGCGCGCCGTTGGTGCTGCTGCACGGCTGGGGCATGCACGGCGGTCTCTTCGCGCCGGTGCTGCCGGCGCTCGCGCAGCGCCGCCGCGTGCACGTCGTCGACCTTCCCGGGCACGGCCATTCGCCGCCGCTCGCGCCGCTGACCCTCGAAGGCATCGCGCGCGAGCTCGACGCGGCGTTCGCCGACACGCCCGCGCCGCTCGACGTGCTCGGGTGGTCGCTCGGCGGGGCGGTGGCCATGCACGTCGCCGCCACACGCCCCGGCCGCGTCGCGCGCCTCGTGCTCGTCGCGACGACGCCGTCGTTCGTGGTGCGCGACGGCTGGCCCCACGCGATGGCGCCGCGCACGCTCGCGATGTTCGGCGACGAGCTTCGCGTGGCGCACCGTCTCACGCTGCAGCGGTTCCTTTCGCTGCAGGTGCAGGGCAGCGACACCGGCCGCGCCGCGCTCGCCGCGTTGCGCCACGAGCTGTTCGCCCGCGGCGAGCCGTCGCGCGACGTGCTCGACGCCGCGCTCGCGCTGCTGCAGTCGATCGACCTGCGCGCCGGCGTGGCGTCGATCGACGCGCCGGCGCTGGTCGTCACCGGCGAGCGCGACACCCTGGCGCCGGCAGCGGCGGGCCGCTGGCTGGCGCAGGCGCTGCCCCGTGCCCGGCTGGTCGAGATCGCAGGCGCCGCGCACGTGCCGTTCCTCTCTCACCGCGACGCGTTCGTCGCCGCGGTCGCCGGGTTCCTCGATGCCGGCTGATCCGCGCTTCGCCGCGCCCGACCCCCGCGACGTCGATCCCCGCGCCGTCCGCCGCGCGTTCGCGCGCGCCGCGGCCACCTACGACACCGCCGCCGTGCTGCAGCGCGAGGTCGCGACGCGCCTCGCCGAGCGCCTCGACTACGTGCGGATCGCGCCGGCCGTCGTCGTCGACGCGGGCTGCGGCACGGGCCATGCGATGGCCGAGCTCGCCGCCCGCTATCCGCAGGCGCGCGTCGTCGGACTGGATCTCGCGCTGCCGATGGTGCAGGCGGCGCGCGAGCGGGCGCTGCGCGGCCGCTCGCTGTTCCGGCGTCTCCTGGCGCCGCTCGCGCCGGCGCGCGCCGGCCCCGCGCCGTGGTTCGTCGCGGCCGACGTCAACGCGCTTCCGCTCGCGGGCGTCGCCGTCGACCTCATCTGGAGCAATCTCGCGCTCCAGTGGGTGAACGACCTGCCGCGCGCGTTCGCCGAGTTCCGCCGCACGCTCAAGGTGGGCGGCCTCGTCGCGTTCTCGACTTTCGGGCCCGACACGCTGAAGGAGCTGCGGGCGGCGTTCGCGCGCGCCGACGGCCACACGCACACGAACCGCTTCGTCGACATGCACGACGTCGGCGACATGCTGGTCGGCGCAGGCTTTTCCGATCCGGTGATGGAGATGGAGCCGCTGACGCTCACCTACGCCGAGCCGGCCGCGCTGCTGGCGGAGCTGAAGACGCTGGGCGCGACGAACGCCACGCGGGGGCGCCCGCGAGGGCTGATGGGCGCGGCGCGATGGCGTCGGATGCTGGACGCGCTGGAGCGCCTGCGGCGCGACGGCCGCATCCCGGCGACGTTCGAGGTCATTTACGGCCACGCGTGGAAGGGCGAGCCGCGGCGCACGCCCGACGGCCACGCGATCGTGAAGGTCGAGCGGCCGCCGCGATGAAGGCGCCGGGCCACGTGTTCGTCACCGGCACCGACACCGGCGTCGGAAAGACATGGGTCGCCGCCGCACTGCTCCGCGCCCACGCGGCGGCAGGGCGGCGGGCCGTCGGCATGAAGCCGGTCGCCGCCGGCTTCGACGACGGCGGGACGGTCAACGCCGACGTCGCCGCGCTCGCCGCGGCGGGCAACGTCGACGCGCCGGCGGCCGACCGCAATCCCTACGCGTTCGCCGCCGCCGTGGCGCCGCACGTCGCCGCGGCCGAGGCCGGCGTAGCGCTCGATCTCGCGACGATCGCCGCGGCGTTCGAGCGGCTGGCGGCGCGTGCGGACGTCGTCGTCGTCGAAGGTGCCGGCGGCGCGCTCGTCCCGCTCGACGCCCGCTGGGACATGCTGGACATTGCCGGTCGTCTCCGGCTGCCCGTCCTGCTGGTCGTGGGCCTGCGGCTCGGGTGCCTCAATCACGCGCTGCTGTCGGCGCTCGCGATCCGCGCGCGCGGACTGCACCTGGCGGGCTGGGTGGCCAATGCGCTGGAAACGCCGATGCCGCGGGCGGCGGAGACGATCGCCGCCCTGGACGCGCGGCTCGGCGCGCCGCGGCTCGACACCGTCGCGCGCGGCGGCACGCCTGCCTTCCCCGCCCAATGGCTGGGAGGGGGCGAACCGTGCTAACATTTTGCGGCTTTGCAGCACGTGTTGCCGCCGGAAACCCGCGATTTATCCCGCGAAACTGAGTTCCAGAGCGAAGCGATGCCGGGCGCCGCAATTCCCCCGCTTTCCGTCGCGCCGGAGTTCTGCGTCGTCGCCCGGTGGAACCTGTCGCTTCCGCCGCGTGACCGCTGGCGGATCTTCGGGGCGCTGGCGACCGTGAGCCTGCTGCTGGCGAGCGCATTCGCGGCGGTAGGGGCGTGGCCGGTGCTGCCGTATTCGGTATTGGAGCTCACGGTGCTGGCCTGCGCGTTTCGCTACGTCGAGCGCCGCGCGTCGAGGTGGGAGCGGTTGACCGTCGCGGGAGAGCAGGTGATCGTCGAGCGCTCCGCCGGCCAGGGGAGCGAGCGGCGCGAGTGGAATCGGCGGTGGCTGCGCGTGGAGATGGACGCCACGCGCTTCGGCAAGCCGGGGCGGCTGTATCTCTGCCACGGCGGGGAGCGATGGGAGTTCGGCGACGCGCTGCCGGTCGAGGAGCGCGCGGCGGTCGCCCGGGATCTGAAGCGGCTCACGGGCGTGCACGGCGCGCGGTAGCCGGCGGCGGTTTCGCATTCGAGTTTTGCATTCGTGTTTCGCTATCGGTTCGTCATCGGGGAAAGCATGGCAGACAGCAGCAGGGCAGACGGCGCCGCGAAGCGGCTCATTTCGGCGCTCGTCGCGGGCGCCCTCGCGGCACCGGGCGTGGCTTGGGCTTTCCCCGAGTGGAACTTCCAGCCGCCGGTGACGACGATCGCCGACCAGATCATCGGGCTCCACGACTTCATCTTCTGGATCTGCGTCGTCATCTTCATCGGCGTGTTCGGCGTGATGTTCTATTCGCTGTTCAAGCACCGCAGGTCGGTGGGCCACCAGGCGGCGCAGTTCCACGAGAACACCCTCGTGGAGATCATCTGGACGGTGATCCCCTTCCTGATCCTGCTCTTCATGGCCTACCCGGCCACCAAGACCATCCTGGCGATGCACGACACCACGGCGCCGGACATGACCGTCAAGATCACCGGCTACCAGTGGAAGTGGAACTACGACTACGTCCAGGACGGCTTCGGCTTCTACTCGACGCTTTCGACGCCCCACGAGCAGATCGTGAACCAGTCGCCGAAGGGCGAGCACTACCTGCTCGAGGTCGACAATCCGCTCGTCGTGCCGGTCGGCGCCAAGGTGCGCGTGCTGATCACCGCCGGCGACGTCGTCCACGCGTGGTGGGTGCCGGCGTTCGGCGTCAAGCAGGACGCCATCCCCGGCTTCGTCCGCGACGCCTGGTTCCGCGCCGACAAGGCGGGGATCTATCGCGGCCAGTGCGCGGAGCTGTGCGGCAAGGAGCACGGCTTCATGCCGATCGTCGTCGAGGTCAAGTCGAAGGACGATTACGCGAAGTGGCTCGGCGACCAGAAGCAGAAGATGACCGCCGCCGCCGACGACCCGAGCAAGGTGTGGGACCTGAAGGACCTGGTCGCGCACGGCGGCGAGGTGTTCGCGGCCAACTGCGCGGCCTGCCACCAGGCGAACGGCAAGGGAGTCCCGCCCGCGTTCCCGCCGCTCGACGGCAGCAAGGTCGTCACCGGACCGAAATCCGACCAGATCGCGCTGGTGCTCGCGGGCAAGAACGCGATGCCGTCGTGGAAGGCGCTATCCGACCGCGACCTCGCGTCGGTGATCACCTACACGCGCAACAGCTGGGGCAACCATACCGGCGACGCGATCCAGCCGGCGGAAGTGAAAGAGGCGCGGAAGTAACGGCGCGGCCCGACCGAAAGACCAGGAGAACACGATGAGCAGCGTCCCCCACGACCACGTCGCCGACGACCACGCCCACGACGACCACGGGCACGGCCACCCCTACGGCATGATGCGGTGGATCACGACGACCAACCACAAGGACATCGGCACGCTGTACCTGTGGTTCTCGTTCATCATGTTCATCGTCGGCGGCTGCATGGCATTCACCATCCGCGCCGAGCTCTTTCGGCCAGGCCTGCAGATCGTCGATCCCGAGTTCTTCAACTCGATGACCACGCTGCACGGCCTCATCATGATCTTCGGCGCGATCATGCCGGCGGCGGTGGGCTTCGCCAACTGGATGATCCCGCTGATGATCGGCGCGCCGGACATGGCGTTCGCGCGGATGAACAACTGGAGCTTCTGGCTGCTGCCCCCGGCGGCGTCCCTGCTGATCCTGTCGCTCTTCGTCCCGGGCGGCGCCGCGGCGGGCGGCTGGACGCTCTATCCGCCGCTGTCCGTGCAGGCGGGCATGGGCATGGACCTCACGATCTTCGCGATCCACATCATGGGCGCGTCGTCGATCATGGGGTCGATCAACATCATCACGACGATCCTCAACCTGCGCGCGCCCGGCATGACGCTGATGAAGATGCCGATGTTCTGCTGGACGTGGCTCATCACCGCGTACCTGCTGATCGCCGTGATGCCGGTGCTGGCGGGCGCGGTCACCATGCTCCTCACCGACCGGCACTTCGGCACGTCGTTCTTCAACGCGGCGGGCGGCGGCGACCCGGTGCTGTTCCAGCACGTGTTCTGGTTCTTCGGCCATCCCGAGGTGTACATCCTGATCCTGCCGGCGTTCGGGATCATCTCGCAGATCCTGCCGACGTACTCGCGGAAGCCGCTGTTCGGCTACGCGTCGATGGTCTACGCCACGTCCGGCATCGCCATCCTGTCGTTCATCGTGTGGGCGCACCACATGTTCACGACCGGCCTGCCCACGGCCGGCATCCTGTTCTTCATGTACGCGACGATGCTGATCGCCGTGCCCACGGGCGTGAAGGTGTTCAACTGGCTCGCGACGATGTGGAAGGGCTCGATCACGCTCGAGACGCCGATGCTGTTCGCGATCGGCTTCCTGTTCCTGTTCACGCTCGGCGGCTTCACGGGCCTGATCCTCGCGATCACGCCGGTCGACGTGCAGTTCCAGGACACGTACTACGTCGTCGCGCACTTCCACTACGTGATGGTGGCGGGCAGCCTGTTCGCGTTCTTCGGCGGCACGTACTACTGGATCCCCAAGTGGACCGGCACGATGTACGACGAGAAGATCGGCAAGATCCACTTCTGGGCCTCGTTCATCTTCTTCAACGTGACGTTCTTCCCGATGCACTTCCTGGGTCTCGCTGGCATGCCGCGCCGCATCCCCGACTACGCGCAGCAGTTCGCCGACTGGAACATGGTCGCGTCGGTCGGCGCGTTCGGCTTCGGGCTGTCGCAGCTCATCTTCCTGTACGCCGTGCTGAAGTGCATCCGGCACGACGGCGCGAAGGCGCCGGCCAAGCCGTGGGACGGCGCGGACACGCTCGAGTGGACGGTGCCGTCGCCGGCGCCGTACCACACGTTCGAGACGCCGCCGGTCGTTCGGTGAGCGCAGCGAGGCCCGCCGCGATGGCAGGACGCCCTCCCGCGGACCCCGCGGCGAAGGTGCGCGCCGCCAACGTGCGCACGGCCGCGATCCTCTTCGTGATCGCGGCCGTGTTCTTCGTCGGCTTCATCGCGTCGCGGTTCATGGGCGATTCGGCCACCGGCATGACGGTCGTCGGCATCGCCGTGCTGCTCTTCCTGGTGGTCGCCATCGGCCGCAACCTGAAGAGCCGCAAATGACCGTGGCAACTGCCGAACTGAAGCGCTCGAACCGCGCGCTGGGCGTCCGCCTCGTCGTCGTCGTCGTGGCGATGTTCGGCTTCGGCTACGCGCTCGTCCCGTTCTACGAGAAGATCTGCGAGGTCACCGGGCTGCGCAACATCGCGCAGGCCGACGTCCCCGCCAACACGCAGGTCGACCTGACGCGCACGGTGCGCATCGAGTTCGACACCAACGTGCGCAACCTGCCGTGGCAGTTCCGCCCGCGCGAGCCGATCGTCAACGTTCATCCCGGCGCGCTCACGCACGCGACGTTCGAGGTCGTGAACACGACCGACCGCGTCGTCACCGGGCAGGCCATCCCGAGCTACGGCCCGCAGTACGCGGCGCAGTACTTCCAGAAGCTCGAGTGCTTCTGCTTCGCCAAGCAGACGCTGCAGCCCGGCGAGCGGCGCGAGATGCCGGTGGTGTTCGTCGTCGACCCTGCCGCGCCGCGCGACCTCGCCACGATCTCGCTCTCGTACACGTTCTTCGAAGTCGAGGGAAACGGCCGCAGCTAGCCCGCCCGCGACAGACGCCAGCATCAGACCGATGATCCACACGGAAACCCCCAGGAGTCCCCGATGAGCGCAGCCGCCCCCGGCGCCAAGCCGTACTACTTCATCCCGCAGCCGTCGCACTGGCCGATCACCGGCTCGCTCGCGCTCTTGCTGCTGGCGCTCGGCGCCGCGTTCTGGATCAACAGCCTGCCGGTGGGACCGTGGCTGGTCGGCGTCGGCTTCCTGGTGCTTATCGTGATGATGGTGGGCTGGTTCGGCCGCGTGATCGACGAGTCCGAGCATCGGCTCTACAACAAGAAGGTCGACAGCTCGTTCCGCTGGAGCATGAGCTGGTTCATCTTCAGCGAGGTGATGTTCTTCGCGGCGTTCTTCGGCGCGCTGTTCTACATCCGCAACCTGTCGGTGCCGGGCCTGGGGGACGGCATGACCGGCCGCATCCTGTGGCCCGAATACGCGCCGCAATGGCCCACGGTGGGCCCGTACATCAAGGAGCAGTTCTCGCCGATGGGGGCCATCGGCATCCCGCTCCTGAACACGATCATCCTGCTGACGTCCGGCGCCACGCTCACCGTGGCGCACCACGCGCTCAAGGCCGGGCACCGCAGCCAGCTCTACATCTGGCTGTTCGCGACCATCGTGCTGGGCTTCACCTTCCTGGGCTTCCAGGCGTACGAGTACCACCACGCCTACACCGAGTTCAACCTGAAGCTCACGACGGGCGTCTACGGCTCGACGTTCTTCATGCTGACGGGCTTCCACGGCCTGCACGTGACCATCGGCGCGATCATGCTGACGGTGATGCTGGGCCGCGCGCTGAAGGGCCAGTTCGACGCCGAGCATCATTTCGGCTTCGAAGCGGCCGCCTGGTACTGGCACTTCGTCGACGTCGTCTGGCTGCTGCTGTTCGTGCTGGTCTACTGGCTGGTCTGACCCGCCCCCGGCGGGCGCACGGAAGGGGCCGCACGGCAGCGTGCGGCCCTTCGACTTTCAGTGCACGCCGCTCGGCGAGATCCACCCCATGAAATACGACACGACGAGGAACGCGACGAGCATCATCGACAGCAGCACGCGGATGCCGAGCGCGACGACGACGCGGTTGCCGCGGCCCTTGTCGCGGTTGAGGAAGACGCCGGCGGTGACGAGCGCGGCGACCACGGCCACGAGGCCGACGATGACGATGATCTTCATTCAGGCGCCAGTGTAGTGCGCGGCCCTCCACGTGCCAATTGAACGGCCGCCGCTGTGGCGGCGCGTGCTGCCGACGCTCGCGACGGTCGTGGGCGTCGCCGTGTTCGTCGCGGCCGGCAACTGGCAGCACCGGCGGATGGACGAGAAGGCGCGGCTGCGGGCGCAGCTCGACGCGGCGAGCGCCGCCGCGCCGGTGCCGCTGCCCGCGGGCGCGGACGACTGGGCCGCCTGGCGCTACCGGCCGGTCGTGGTCACCGGCGTGTTCGACGCCGGCCGCCAGATCCTGATCGACAACCAGGTCCACGGCGGCGTCGTCGGCTACGCCGTGGTGACGCCGCTCAAGCTGGCCGACGGCCGCGCGGTGCTGGTCGACCGCGGGTTCGTCGCCGGCGGCGCGAGCCGCAGCGTGCTGCCCGTCGTCCCGCCCGCGGCGGGGCAGGTGACCGTCAGCGGCCGCGTCGGCATCCCGCCGGCCGGCTACTTCGAGCTCGGCCAGGCGGCGCCGGAGGGCCCGGTGTGGCAGCATCTCGATCCGCACCGCTTCGCCGGCGCGACGGGGCTGCCGGTGCTGCCGATCGTCGTCGAGGCGACCGCGCCCACCGGCGGCGACGAGGCGCTCGCCCGTGACCGGGGCGTCCCGGACGTCGGCATCGAACGGCACTGGATCTACATGCTGCAGTGGTATTCCTTCGCGGCGCTCGCCCTCGTGCTGTGGCTGTGGTTCTGGCTGAAGCCCAGGATGGCGCGGCGATGACGCCGCACGATCCCCGGCCCGTCCCGCCCGCCTCGGTCGACCGCAAGGCGCGGCGCACGCTGCTGCTGATCCTCGCCGTGGGCCTCGCACCCGTGATCGCGTCGTACGCGTTCTACTACCTGGCGCCGCGCGACGCCCGCGCCAACTACGGCGAGCTCCTGCCGACGCGACCCGCGGCGACGCTCGAAGGCGTGGGGGTCGACGGGCGGCCGTTTCGCCTCGCCGACCTGCACGGCCGGTGGGTGATGGTGGCGGCCGCGCCGGGCGGCTGCGACGCGGCGTGCGCCCGCACGCTCTATGCCATGCGGCAGGCGAAGACGATGCAGGGCCGCGAGCAGGAGCGCGTCGCGCGCGTCTGGCTCGTCACCGACGCCACGGCGCCGGCGGCGTCGCTGCTCGCGGAGCAGGCGGGCCTCGTCGTCGTGCGCGTGCCGGCGGCCACCGCCGCCGCGCTGCCCGGGGGGCCGGGGCGGATCTCGCTGATCGACCCCCTCGGCAACCAGGTGCTGGCGTGGCCGGCGGAGCCCGACATCAAGGGCCTGGCGCGCGACCTCGGCCGGGTGCTGAAGGCCTCCCAGATCGGCTAGAACCGGCGGCGCTGCCCTACAATGCGTTGCCCGCGCGAACCGACCTCGCGCGAGCCGTCATTCCAAGGAGGATTTTCATGCAAACGATTCGACGCCGGCTGCTGACGCTGGCCGCCGCCTGCGCGCTCGCCCCCGGCCTGGCGCTCGCGCAATCCGACACCGTCAAGATCGGACTCATCCTGCCGCTCACCGGCCCGTTCGCCTCGACCGGCCGCCAGGTGGAGGCCGCGGTGCGGCTCTACATGCAGCAGAACGGATCGACGGTCGCCGGCAAGAAGATCGAGCTCGTCGTGAAGGACGACACGTCGGCGCCGGACATCGCGAAGCGCATCGCGCAGGAAATGGTCAACGACAAGGTGGCCGTGCTGGCCGGCTTCGGCCTGACGCCGCTGGCGCTGGCCGTGGCGCCCGTCGCCACGCAGGCGAAGGTGCCCGAGGTCGTGATGGCCGCCGGCACGTCGACGATCACCGAGGCGTCGCCGTACATCGTGCGCTCGAGCTTCACCGTCGCGCAGTCGGTGGTGCCGATGGCCGAATGGGCGGCGAAGAACGGCATGAAGAAGGTGGTGACGATCGTCACCGACTTCGCGCCGGGCATCGACGCGGAGAAGGTGTTCAGCGAAAGCTTCACCAAGGCCGGCGGCAAGGTCGAGAACGTCCGCGTGCCGCTGCGCAATCCCGACTTCGCGCCCTTCCTGCAGCGCGCGGCCGACGAGAAGCCCGACGCGATCTTCGTGTTCGTGCCGTCCGGCGCCGGCACGCAGCTGATGAAGCAGTACGCGGAGCGCGGCCTCGACAAGTCCGGCATCAAGCTGATCGGCACCGGCGACATGACCGACGACGACATCCTGAACGACATGGGCGACGTCGCGCTCGGCGTCATCACCGCGCAGTTCTACTCGGCCGCGCATCCGAGCGCCGAGAACAAGGCGTTCGTCGACGCGTTCAAGAAGGCGAACAAGGGCATGCGGCCGAACTTCATGGCCGTCGGCGGGTACGACGGCATGCACCTGATCTACGAGGCGCTCAAGAAGACGAACGGCAACACCGACGGCGACGCGCTGGTCGCGGCGATGAAATCGATGGCCTGGACGAGCCCGCGCGGGCCGATCTCGATCGACCCGGCGACGCGCGACATCGTGCAGAACATCTACGTGCGCAAGGTCGAGAAGGTGGGTGGCGAGCTCTACAACGTCGAGTTCGCGACGATTCCCAACGTGAAGGACCCGGTGAAGGCCGCCAAGCAGTAAGCGCCGGACCGGCGAGGATCATGCTGACGATCCTCTTCGATGGCGTGGCCTACGGCATGCTGCTGTTCGTGCTTGCCGTGGGCCTGTCGGTGACGCTCGGGTTGATGAACTTCGTCAACCTCGCGCACGGCGCCTTCGCGATGGCGGGCGGCTACGTCACCGTGGTGCTGATGAGCCGCTACGGCGTGCCGTTCGTCGCCTGCCTGCCCGTCGCGTTCCTCGCCGCCGCGGCCCTCGGCGCCGTGCTCGAGCGCACGCTGTACCGCCGGCTGTACGACCGGCCGCACCTCGACCACGTGCTGTTCTCGATCGGCATCGTGTTCATGGCGGTGGCGGCCGTCGACTACACGATGGGCTCGCAGCAGCAGAACGTGCGGCTGCCGCCGTGGCTGTCGGGCCGCTTCGACATCGCCGGCGTGGGCATCGGCCGCTATCGCGCGTTCCTGATCGCGATCTGCGGCGCGCTGGTCGTGGCGCTGCAGCTCGTGGTGTCGCGCACGCGCTTCGGCAGCCGGCTGCGCGCCGCCGTGGACGACCGGCGCGTGGCGCGCGGCCTCGGCATCCCGGTCGACAGGATCTTCGCCGCGACGTTCGCGGTGGGCTCGGGACTGGCGGGGCTGGGCGGGGCGCTCGGCGCCGAGATCCTCGGCCTCGATCCGACGTTCCCGCTGAAGTTCATGATCTATTTCCTGATCGTCGTCACCGTCGGCGGCACGCGCGGCATCGTGGGGCCGTTCGTCGCCGCGCTGGTGCTCGGGCTGGCCGACGTCGCCGGCAAGTATTACGTGCCTGCGTCCGGCGCGTTCGTCATTTACACGCTGATGATCGCCATCCTGCTCGTGCGCCCGCAGGGCCTGTTCGCGCGGCCGCGCTAGCCGATGGACGCCGACGCCGACGCGCAACGGGACGCGCAGCGCGGGCGCGTCGCCGCCGCATTCGCCGCGCGCCATCGCTGGCGCCGCGCGGAGACCGCGTTCTGGCTGCTGGCGTTCGTTGCGTGGGCGGCGCTGCCGCGCCAGGCGCCGATCGGCAACGAGATCGCGATCCTCGCGCTGTTCGCGCTGTCGCTCGACCTGATCCTCGGCTACGCCGGCATCGTTTCGCTGGGACACGCGGCGTTCTTCGGCGCGGGCGCGTACGCCGCCGGCCTCTTCGCCAAGCACGTGAGCGGCGACCCGCTGCTGGGCCTCGCGGTCGCGACGTCTGTCGCGACGCTGCTCGGCTTCGCGACGAGCTTCCTGGTGCTGCGCGGCAGCGATCTCACGCGCCTCATGGTTACGCTGGGCGTCGCCCTCGTGCTGGGAGAGGTCGCCAACAAGGCGGCGGCGTTCACCGGCGGCGCCGACGGCCTGCAGGGCGTCGTCATCGCGCCGCTCTTCGGCCGCTTCGCTTTCGATCTTTCGGGCCGTGCGGCGTTCGCGTACAGCCTCGCCGTGCTGTTCGCGCTGTTCGTCGTCGCGCGGCGGATCGTCAACTCGCCGTTCGGCGCGTCGCTGCGCGCCATCCGCGACAATCCGCTGCGCGCCGCGGCCGTGGGCATTCCCGTGCGGCGCCGGCTGGTCGCGATCTACACGATCGCCGCGGCGTACGCGGGCGCCGCCGGCGCGCTGCTCGCGCAGACGACGCAGTTCGTGTCGCTCGACGCGCTCGCGTTCGACCGCTCGGCCGACGTGCTGCTGATGCTGGTCATCGGCGGCGCGGGGTGGCTCTACGGCGGCCTCGCGGGTGCCCTTGTGTTCAAGGTCGCGCAGGACGTCTTCTCCGGCCTCACGCCGCAGTACTGGCATTTCTGGCTCGGGCTCGTGCTGGTCGTGCTGGTCCTGACCGGCCGCGAGCGGCTGCACGAGCGCATCGCGCGACTGCTCCGCCGGCGCGGCGCGGCTGCGGCGATGCACGACGCCGACGCGGCCCGCGCCGATCGCGCCTGAACATGGCCGCGGCCCTCGAAACCGTCGCGCTCTGCAAGACGTTCGGCGGCCTCACCGCGACCGACCGCGTGTCGCTCGCGCTGGCGCCCGGCGCGCGGCACGCGCTGATCGGCCCCAACGGCGCGGGCAAGACGACGCTCGTCAACCTGCTCTGCGGCGTCCTCGCGCCTTCGGCGGGGCGCGTGCTGCTCGACGGCGAGGACGTGACCGGGCTCGCCGTCGACCGCCGCGTGCGCCGCGGCCTCGGCCGCACGTTCCAGATCAACCAGCTCTTCGGGGCGATGACGCCGCTCGAGACGCTGGGCCTCGCCGTCGCGGAGCGCGCGGGCCGCGGCGGCGACGCGTGGCGCCCTGCGGGACGCGACGCCGAGGCAGTGAACGAGATCGTCGAGCTCGCCGCGCGCTTTCGGCTGACCGACGTGCTGGAAGCGCGGACGTCGACGCTCCCGTACGGCCGCCAGCGCCTGCTCGAGATCGCCGTCGCGTTCGCCGGACGCCCGCGGGTGCTGCTGCTGGACGAGCCTGCCGCCGGCGTCCCCGAGCACGAGCGCGACGAGCTGCTCGCGGCCGTCGCCGCGTTGCCGCGCGACGTCGCAGTGCTGCTGATCGAGCACGACATGGACGTGGTGTTCCGCTTCGCCGAGCGCATCTCGGTGCTCGTCAACGGCGCGGTGTACGCGGAAGGCACGCCGGACGAGATCGCCCGCGACCCGCGGGTGCGCGCCGCCTACCTGGGCGACGGGGACGGGAATGGCTGACGCGCTGGCGCTCGACGGCGTCGCGGCCGGCTACGGCGAGGCGGTCGTCATCGACGCCATCACGCTGAGGCTCGCGCCGGGCGAGGCGCTCGCGGTGCTGGGGCGCAACGGCGTCGGCAAGACCACGCTCGTCGACACGATCGTCGGCGTGACCCGCCGCTTCGCCGGGACGATCCGCGTGGGCGGGCAGGACGTGACCCTCGCGAGCCCCGAGGCGCGCGTCCGCGCGGGCGTGGGCTGGGTGCCGCAGGAGCGCAACGTCTTCCGGTCGCTGACGGTCGAGGAGAACCTGACCGCGGTCCTGCGGCCCGGCCGTTTCGACGTGCCGCGCGCGTACGCGATGTTCCCGCGGCTCGCCGAGCGGCGCGCCCATCTCGGCGGACAGCTGTCCGGCGGCGAGCAGCAGATGCTGGCGATCGCGCGGGCGCTCGTCACCAATCCGTCGGTGCTGCTGCTGGACGAGCCGACCGAAGGGCTCGCGCCGATCATCGTCGACGAGCTGATGCGGGCGCTGGCGCGCCTCTTTCGCGACGAGGGGCTTGCCGGGATCGTCGTCGAGCAGCATGCGCAACGGGTGCTGCGGATCACCGGCCGCGCCGTGATCCTGGAGCGGGGCGCCATCGTCCACGAGGGCGAGAGCGCGGCGCTGGCCGGAGACGCGGCGACGCTCGCCCGGTATCTCGGCGTCGCGCGGCGGACGTCCGGCGGACGCCCCGAGGCCGCGCAAACGGGCCGGACGCCTCCGCAGTGATAAAATCGGCGGCTTGATCGTCGCCTGCCGGTATGCAACCGCGGCGTCGCCGCGATTGCCCTTTCGTCAGCCCACCACGCCATGACCACGCTTGCGCTCGCCCCGCGCCGTTTTCGCCAGTTCCTGGCGCTTGCCAAGCCGCGCGTCGTCTCGCTGATCGTCTTCACCGCGGTGATCGGCATGTTCCTGGCGGCGCCTGGCCTGCCGCCGGCCGCCCCGGTGTTCTTCGCGACCATCGGGATCGCGCTCGTCGCCGGAGCCGCCGCCGCAATCAACTGCCTCGTCGAGCAGAAGATCGACGCCGTGATGCAGCGCACCCGCATCCGCCCGCTCCCCCGCGGCGAGCTCACCTCGCTGCAGACGCTGACCTTCGCGTGCATCGTGGGCGCGATCGGCCTGTGGGTGCTGTTCCGCTTCGTCAATCCGCTGACGATGTGGCTGACGCTCGCCACGTTCGTCGGCTATGCCGTGATCTACACGGTGCTGCTCAAGCCGGCGACGCCGCAGAACATCGTGATCGGCGGGGCCTCCGGCGCGATGCCGCCGGTGCTGGGATGGGCCGCCGTCACCGGCGAGATCGCGCCCGAGGCTTTGCTGCTCTTCCTGATCATCTTCATCTGGACGCCGCCGCATTTCTGGTCGCTGGCGCTCTACCGCCGCGACGACTACGCGCGCGCGCGCCTGCCGATGCTGCCGGTGACGCACGGCCAGCGCTACACGCAACTCATGATCGTCCTCTACACGGTGGTGCTCGTGGCCGTGACGATGATGCCGTTCGTGATCCGGATGAGCGGCGTCCTCTATCTCGTCGCCGCGCTGGCGCTCGGCGGCCGCTTCCTGTGGTACGCGCTGCGTCTCCAGCGCGATTACAGCGACAAGCTCGCGCGGGCCACGTTCCGCTACTCGATCGTCTATCTCGCGGCGCTGTTTTCCGCGCTGCTCCTCGATCACTACTGGCGGTAACCGCGGGATGCGCGCGTTCGCCGCTGCCATGACCGTGGTGCTGGCGCTCGCGCTCGTCGGCTGCGGGCAGAAGGGGCCGTCGTTCGAGGCCTCCGACATCACGGGCTCGACGTTCGGCCGCGATTTCGCGCTGAGCGACCCCGCCGGCGCGCCGCGCACGCTGGCCGATTACCGCGGCAAGGCGGTCGTCGTGTTCTTCGGCTACACGCAATGTCCCGACGTCTGCCCCACGACGCTCGCGGCGCTCGCGGAGGCGATGAAGAAGCTCGGCGCGGAAGCCGATCGCGTGCAGGTGGTGTTCATCACCGTCGATCCCGAGCGCGACACCCCCGAGCTCCTCGCCAAGTACGTGCCGTCGTTCGACCCGCGGTTCGTGGGGCTGCGCGGCGACGCGGACGCCACCGCGCGCACCGCCAGGGAGTTCAAGGTCATCTATCAGAAGCAGCCGGGCGTCGCGTCGGGCAGCTACTCGATGGATCACTCCGCGGGGGCGTACATCTTCGATCCCCAGGGGCGCCTGCGGCTGTACGTCGGGCACAGCCAGACACCGGAAGTCTTCGCCCACGACCTGCACGAGCTGCTGAAGGCCGGGTAGGGCGGAGTTCAGGCGGCAGCCTGGCCTGAACGCTACGGCTTCCGCTCGATCAGCTCGATCTTGTACCCGTCGGGATCCTCGACGAACGCGATCACCGTGGTTCCGCCCTTGACCGGCCCGGCCTCGCGCGTGACGCGCCCGCCCCTGGCGCGCACGAATGCGCAGGTGGCGGCGGCGTCGTTGACCTCGATCGCGACGTGGCCGTAGCCGGTGCCGATCTCGTAGCGATCGACGCCGTAGTTGTACGTGAGCTCGAGCACCGCGTGCTGCGGATCGTCGGAGAAGCCGACGAACGCCAGCGTGTACTTGTGCTCGGGCCGGTCGGTCGTGCGCAGCACCTTCATGCCGAGCACGTTCGTGTAGAAGTCGAGCGAGCGGGAGAGGTCGCCGACGCGCAGCATCGTGTGCAGGATTCGCATGATCAGGCCGGGCCGTCCCAAGGAAGGCTTGCGCCCCCCATGGGGGCAGCGAACGAAGTGAGCGTGGGGGTCGTCATCTATATTTCGATCATCTCGAAGTCCTCCTTGCGCGCGCCGCACTCCGGGCACGTCCAGTTCGGAGGGACGTCCTCCCAGCGCGTGCCGGGGGGAATGCCTTCGTCGGGCGCGCCCTGCTCCTCGTCGTAGAGCCAGCCGCAGATGAGGCACATGTATTTTTTCATCGTGGATCGTGAACGCGGCGCGGCGCTTGCCCGGGGTCGGGGCGGACGGCTTCGCGTGGAGTAGAATTTGAAATTGTAGCAACCCGCCGATCCCACGCCGCGCTGTCGGCACCCGAGGCTCGAACATGCCTGCCGACGACGAACCCGAGTTTCCCCCCATCGTGCTGACGTTCGCCGCGTCCGATCCCTCGGGCGGCGCCGGTCTGCAGGCGGACATCCTGACGCTCGCGAGCATGGGCTGCCATCCGCTGTCGGTCGTCACGGCGATCACCGTGCAGGACACCGCCGGCGTCGAAGGCATCCTCGCGATGGACGCCGACTGGGTCGCCGACCAGGCGCGCTGCCTGCTCGAGGACATGCCGGTCGACGCCATCAAGATCGGCGTCATGGGCAGCGTCGAGAACATCGCTGCCATCGCCGAGATCGTCTCCGACTATCCGGACGTGCCGCTGATCCTCGACCCGGTGCTCGCGTCGGGCCGCGGCGACGAGCTCGCCACCGAAGAGATGACGCAGGCGCTGCGCGAGCTGCTGCTGCCGCAGACGACGATCCTGACGCCCAACAGCATGGAAGCGCGCCGGCTCGCCGACCGCGACGACGACGAGGAGCCGAACCTCCACGTCTGCGCCGAGCGGCTGGTCGCCGCCGGCTGCGAGTACGTGCTCGTCACGGGCACGCACGAGGCGACGCCCCAGGTCGTCAACACGCTGTACGCGAAGAGCGGCGTCGTGCGCGCAGATTCGTGGCCGCGCCTCCCCGGGAGCTTCCACGGCTCGGGCTGCACGCTGGCCTCCGCGATCGCGGCGATGCTCGCCAACGGTCTCGACCTGCCGGAGGCCGTGCGCGAGGCGCAGGACTACACGTGGAACACGCTCAAGAAAGCCTATCGGCCGGGCATGGGCCAGTACCTGCCGGACCGCCTGTTCTGGGCGCGCGAGGACAGCGACGCGCCCGCCGAGGATGCCGCAGATCCCGCGCCGCGCGCCGATGTCCGCAGCAGCAGTCATTGAGGCCGCGGCGGCTCGCCGCGCGCTCGCGCGGCGGCTCGCCGGTCTCTACGCGCTGACGCCCGACGACGACGACACCGCGCGGCTCGCGGGCCGCGTCCGCGCGGCGACGGCCGGCGGCGCCGTAGCGATCCAGTACCGGAACAAGTCGGCGAGTGCCGCGCTTCGCCGCACGCAGGCTGCAGCACTTGCCGCGATCTGCGCCGATGCCGGCGTGCTCTTCATCGTCAACGACGATCCTGCCTTGGCCGCCGCCGTCGGCGCCGACGGCGTCCACGTCGGGGCGGAGGACGGCAGCCTCGAGGCCGCGCGCGCCGCGGCCGGTCCGGCACGGCTCGTCGGCGTGTCGTGCTACGACGATTTCGCGCGTGCTGAGGCGGCCGTGCGCGGCGGCGCCGACTACGTGGCGTTCGGCAGCTTCTTCGCGTCCGCCACCAAGCCGGCGGCGCGCCGCGCCGATCGCGCGCTTCTCGCGCGTGCCCGGACGCTCGGCGTGCCGGTCGTGGCCATCGGCGGCATCGACGCCGGCAATGCCCGCGCGCTGGCCGAGGCGGGCGCCGACGCCGTCGCGGTCATCCGCACCGTCTTCGACCACGCCGACGCCGCCGCGGTGACGCGCGCGGCCGCGGCGATCGGCGCCTGTTTCCCACCATTGCAGCCCGGGGTCCCATGAGCCGCAACGACGAACTCTTCGAGCGCGCGCAGCGCACGATTCCCGCGGGCGTCAATTCGCCGGTGCGGGCCTTCCGCTCGGTCGGCGGCACGCCGCGCTTTTTCACGCGCGGGCAGGGTCCCCACGTGTTCGACGCGGACGGCAAGCGCTACATCGATTACGTCGGCTCCTGGGGGCCCGCGATCCTCGGCCACGCGCATCCGGCCGTGGTCAAGGCGGTGCAGGAGACGGCCGTCAACGGCCTGTCCTTCGGCGCGCCCACCGAAATCGAGATCGTGCTGGCGGAAACGCTCGTGCGGCGGCTGCCTTCGCTCGAGCTCGTCCGTCTCGTGTCGTCGGGCACCGAGGCAACGATGTCGGCGCTGCGCCTCGCGCGGGGCTACACCGGGCGCTCCAAGATCGTGAAGTTCGAAGGCTGCTACCACGGCCACGGCGACAGCCTGCTGGTGAAGGCCGGCTCGGGCGCGCTGACATTCGGCCAGCCGTCGTCGGCCGGCGTACCGCCCGCGATCGCCAACGAGACGATCGTGCTGCCGTACAACGACCTTGCCGCGGTCGACGCGGCGTTTCGCGCCGACGACAGCGCGATCGCGTGCATCATCGTCGAGCCGATCGCCGGCAACATGAACCTGATCACGCCCGCGCCGGGCTTCCTCGCGGGCCTGCGGCAGCTCTGCGACCGCCATGGCGCCGTGCTGATCTTCGACGAGGTGATGACGGGCTTCCGCGTCCATGCCGGGGGCGCGCAGGGCCTCTACGGCGTCACGCCGGATCTGACCACGCTCGGCAAGGTGATCGGCGGCGGGATGCCCGTGGGCGCGTTCGGCGGCAAGCGGGCGATCATGGAGTTCATCGCGCCGCTCGGGCCCGTGTACCAGGCGGGCACGTTGTCGGGCAATCCGGTCGCCGTCGCCGCGGGCCTCGCGACGCTCGCGGCCACCGAGACGCCGGGCTTCTACGAGCGGCTCTCCGCGCGCACGCAGCTCTTCGTCGACGGACTGACGGGGGCTGCGAGGGCGGCGGGCGTTCCGTTTTGCGCGCAGGCGGTCGGCGGCATGTTCGGCCTCTACTTCGCCGAGTCGGTGCCTCACAGCTACGAGGCGGTGATGGCGTGCGACAAGGCGCGGTTCAACCGCTTCTTCCACGCGATGCTCGACGACGGCATCTATCTCGCGCCGTCCGCCTACGAGGCAGGGTTCGTGTCGGCCGCGCATTCGGACGACGACATCGCGGCGACGGTGGCCGCGGCCGCGCGGGCGTTCGCGCGCGCCTGATCGCCGGCGCCCCGGGGGTCGGGGCCTCGCGGAACCAATGCCGCAAGGCACCGGTCTGGATCAGGCCGGGGCCGCAGCGAGGACCCCAAACGCCGTGGCGCCGGTGCGACATTCGGGGTGTCCGCGGACAAAAAGTCCTTTTGCAACGAGGGCTTCCGTCACTTTCTTGCAGTGCGCATGGTAAAATCGGCGCCCTCGAATCCCCCGACTGTCTTCCGGAAACCTGTGGACGCACCCGCCTCCAAACGCCTGGGCGAAATCCTGATCGAGCGCGGCAAGCTCGACGGGCCGGCGCTCGAACGCGCGCTGCGGCTGCAGGAGGACAGCGGCGAAAAGCTGGGACAGCTTCTGGTCACGCTGGGTCTCGTCGCCCAGCGGGACGTCGCCGAGGCGCTCGCGTCGGAGCTCGCGCTGCCGCTCGTCGATGCTGCCGGCTACCCCGAGTTCCCGATCCTCGAAGAGCGCGTGTCGGCGAGGTTCCTGCGCGAATCCCGCGCGCTGCCGGTGCGCGAGGACGAGACCGAAGTGGCGCTCGCGATGGCCGATCCCACCGACACGTACACGATCGGCGCGTTCGAGATGGTGACGGGCCGGTCGGTGCGGCCCCTGGTGGCCATCCCGACGGAGCTCGAGGCGGCGCTGGAGCGCCTCTACGGCAGCGGCCGCTCGGCGCAGAGCCAGCTGATCGGCGACGTCGAGACGCGCGTCGACGAGCTCGCGTTCGACGCCGACGTCCAGCAGCTGAAGGACCTCGCGTCCGAGGCGCCGGTGATCCGCCTCGTGAGCCTCCTCATCACCAACGCGCTCGAGACCCGCGCCTCCGACATCCACGTCGAGCCCTTCGAGAACCGCCTGCACGTCCGCTACCGGATCGACGGCGTCCTGCACGACGTCGAGTCGCCGCCCAAGCGGCTTTCGGCCGCGGTGATCTCGCGCATCAAGATCATGGCGAACCTCGACATCGCCGAGCGCCGGCTGCCGCAGGACGGCCGCATCCGGCTGCGCGTGCAGGGCAAGGAGATCGACCTTCGCGTCTCCACCGTGCCCACGATGCACGGCGAGTCGGTGGTGATGCGGATTCTCGACAAGGGCGGCGTCGCGCTCGACTTCGACCGCCTGGGCTTCGAGGAGGACACGCTGAAGCGCTTCCTCGACGTGCTGATGCAGCCGCACGGCATCCTGCTCGTCACGGGCCCGACGGGCTCGGGCAAGACGACCACGCTCTACACCGCGCTCGACCGCCTGAACCAGCCCGACGTGAAGATCCTCACCGTCGAGGATCCGGTCGAGTACCAGATGGCCGGCATCAACCAGATCCAGGTGAAGCCGCAGATCGACCTCACGTTCGCGAACGCGCTGCGCTCGATCGTGCGGCAGGATCCGGACGTGATCATGATCGGCGAGATCCGCGATCTCGAGACGGCGCAGATCGCCGTGCAATCGGCGCTGACGGGCCACCTCGTGCTGTCGACGGTGCACACCAACGACGCGCCGTCGACGATGAACCGGCTGCTCGACATGGGCGTGGAGGATTACCTCCTCACGTCGACGATCGTCGGCATCCTCGCGCAGCGCCTCGTGCGCACGCTGTGCCCGCACTGCAAGGAGTCGTACGTCGCGCTGCCCGAGCTCGCGGAGCAGATGAACCTCCGCAAGTTCACCAAGGACCGCGACATCACGCTGTGGCATGCGAAGGGCTGCAACCAGTGCTCGCACACCGGCTACACGGGGCGGATCAGCATCCTCGAGATGCTGCCGATCACCGACGAGATCCGCAGCCTGGTGATGAAGCACGCCACGGCCACCGATCTTCGCGCCGAGGCGATCCGCGAGGGCATGGTGACGATGTACGAGGATGGCCTCCGGAAGGCGCTGAAGGGCGTCACGACCTTCGAGGAAGTCCTTCGCGTCACCCGCGAAAACTGACCGCGCCGACGCTTCTGCCAATGCCGCTTTTCCGCTATCGCGCCGTCAGCCCGGCCGGGGAGATCTCCACCGGCGAGTTCGACGCGCCCACCGAAGGCGACCTCGTCGAGCGGCTGCGGGACCAGGGCCTGATGCCGATGCAGATCGCGCAATCGGCGGGCGGCCCGGTCAGTTCCACGGCGGCGAGCGGCGCGCGCGAGCCGCGGCGCCGCTGGTTCGCGTCGAAATCGGTCACGCGCGACCAGCTCCTCGGCATCACGCGCGAGCTCGCCACGCTCCTTCGCGCCGGGCTGCCGCTCGATCGCGCGCTGGAGATCCTGATCGGGCTGGCGCCCACGCCGCCGGTGGCGCGCCTGCTGCAGGAAGTGCGCGACGACGTGCGCGGCGGCAAGTCGCTGTCGCAGGCGCTGGACGCGCGCCGCGAGCTCTTCTCGCGCTTCTACGTCAACATCGTGCGCGCCGGCGAGGCGGGCGGCGCCCTCGGCGTCGTGCTGCAGCGCCTGTCCGACACGATGGAGCGCAACAAGGAGCTCCGCGAGAACATCCGCTCGGCGCTGATCTATCCGATCATCCTGATCGGCGTCGCGGTCGTGTCGGTGATCGTGCTGCTGATCTTCGTCGTGCCGCAGTTCGAGCAGACGTTCTCGCAGGCCGGCAAGGCGCTGCCGCTGCCGACGCAGGTCGTGGTGTTCATCGGCACGTTCATGCGCCACTGGTGGTGGGCGGTCATCGCCGCCGTCGTGCTCGGCGTGGCGTGGTTCCGGCGCCGCTCGGCCGATCCCGCCGTGCGGCGCGCGCGCGATCTCCGGATGCTGCGCGCGCCGCTGCTCGGCGACCTCGTCGCCAAGGTCGAGGCGGCGCGCTTCACGCGCACGCTGGCGACGCTGCTCGGCAACGGCGTCACGCTGCTCGCGGGCCTCGCGATCGTGAAGGAAACGATGGGCAACGTCGTGCTCGGCAGCGCGCTCGACGGCGTGATCGCGAAGCTGCGCGAAGGCAAGGGCTTCGGCCGGCCGCTGGCGGAGACGGGGCTTTACCCGCGCCTCGCCACGCAGCTGATCATGGTCGGCGAGGAGAGCGGCCGCCTCGAGGAGATGCTGGCGCGCGTGGCGGACATCTACGACCGCGAGGTGCAGATCGCGATCAAGCGCTTCCTGGCGATCCTGGAGCCCGCGATGATCCTCGGCCTCGCGGTGCTGGTGGGCGGGATCGTGTTCTCGATCCTGCTGGGCGTCATGGGGATGAGCGAACTCGTTGGGTAAACCGTGTCTAAGCCTAGCGCCGCATTGCCGCACCGGCAGCGGACGGGCGGGGAGCTCGAGGAAAACATGAACCTTTCACGCAAACACATGTCGGGCATGACGCTGATCGAGATCCTGGTGGTCCTGGTTCTCATCGGCATCGTGCTCGGAATCGTCGGCGGCAACTTCATCGGCCGCGGCGAGAAGGCGAAGGCCGACGCCGCGAAGATCGAGATCGGCCAGATCGGCCAGTCGCTCGATCTCTTCAAGCTGGAGGTCGGACGCTATCCGTCGTCGCAGGAAGGGCTGCAGGCGCTGATCGCGCAGCCGCCCGGCGTCAACAACTGGAACGGGCCGTACTGGAAGAAGTCCACGCTGCCCAAGGATCCGTGGGGCAACGAGTACAAGTACGTCGCCCCCGGCCAGACCGGCCCGTACGACATCGTGTCTCTCGGCGCCGACGGCAAGGAAGGCGGCGATGGCGTCAACAAGGACATCGTCAGCGGGCAATAGCCCGGTGCGCGCGCGGCGATGGTGACGCAGAGCCGCGGCGTCTCGCTGCTCGAGCTCCTCGTGGTGCTCGCGATCATGGCGCTGATCGCCGGCCTCGTGCTGCCCACGTTCGGCAGCGGCGCGTCGACGAGCGAGCTCCGGTCGTCGGCACGCCAGCTCGCTGCGGGGCTGCGTGCCGCGCGCAGCGAGGCGGTGTCGCAGCGCCGCGAGACGTTCCTCGTGCTCGATCTCGAAGGCCGCCGCTTCAAGGTGGACCACAACCCGCGCGAATACGCGCTGCCCCCGCGCATCGGACTCAAGCTCTTCACGGCCCAGCATGACATCATCGACGAAAAAACCGGCTCGATCCGCTTCTTTCCCGACGGCGGCAGCAACGGCGGCCGCATCACCGTCGCGTCGGGCGAGCGCAAGTTCGACGTCGACGTCGACTGGCTGACGGGCCGCGTCGCGATCCTCGAATGAGCACGCCGCCCTCATCGCCGTCGCGAACGCGCGCGCGGGGCTTCTCGCTGCTCGAAGTGCTGGTGGCGTTCGTCGTCCTGGCGCTGGTCGCGACGGCGCTGTTCCGCCTCTTCGGCGGCGCGCTCAACAATGCGTCGGCGGCCGACGAATGGAGCCGCGCGCTGCTGCTCGCCGAGAGCCGGCTGGCGGTGGCGGCCAACGTGGTGCCGCTGCGCGAGGCGTCCGACCAGGGCACCGAGGGCGACGGGCGCTTCCGCTGGGAGACGAAGGTCGCCGCCTACCAGACGCCCGACACCTCGCCGGAGCTCGAGACGGCCAGCAACAACACGCCGACGCGCCTCTATCGCGTCACGTCCGAAGTTCATTTTCCGTCGGACAGCGGCGGCGATCGCGTCGTGGCGCTGTCCACGGTGAAGCTCGCCGCGAGGAACCCGCTTTGATCCGGCGCGAGCGCGGCTTCACGCTGGTCGAGCTCACGATCGCGCTCGTGCTGCTGGCGCTGCTCGCCGCCGTGCTGGGCGGCGCGCTCAACCTCGCGAGCACGAGCCTCGATCGCGGCGAGGCCAAGGTCGAGGACACGTCGGGCATGCGCCTGACGCAGGCGTTCCTCCGCGCGAACCTCGAGAGCCAGCATCCGCTGCGGATGCGCAAGATCGTCGAGCTGCCGCTGCTGTTCGCCGGCGAGCGCGAGGAGCTTCGCTACACGGCGCAGCTGCCGCCGCGCGTCGCGGGCGGCGGCATCTGGCTGTACCGGCTCGCGCTTGCGCGGAACGACGCCCGCTCGCCGCTCGTGCTGGAGCGCGTCATGCCCGACCTCAACGCCGCGTCCCAGCCCGAGCTGAACGAGCCCGAGCGCTCGGTGCTCGCGCAGGACATCGCCGAGCTCAAGCTCGGCTACTTCGGCCGCGACGCCGGCGCCAACGACGCCATGGAGCCGACGTGGCGCGATCGCTGGGACGACGCGCAGCGGCTGCCGATGCTGATCCGCGTCGACGTCCAGCCGAAGCGCGGTCCGCCGTGGCCCACGCTCGTCGTCGCGCCCCGCGAGGCCCCCGAGGCCGGCTGCCGCGGCTTCGACGTCGCGCGCATGCGCTGCGCGGCGCTATGACGATGCGCGCCGCGCGCCGCCCGCTGCGTCACCGCGCCCCGCCTGCTGCCGCGCAGCGGGGCATCGCGCTCGTGCTGGCGCTGTGGCTCACCGTGCTCCTCACCGTCATCGCCAGCGGGTTCGCGTTCTCGATGCGCAGCGAAGCGGTGGCGGCGCGCAACGCCATCTCGCTCGCGCAGGTGCGCGACATCGCGGACGGCGCGGTCGAGCGCACGCTCTACGAGCTGTCGCGGCCCAAGATGCTCGACGCCTGGACGCCCGACGGCCAGGCGCATCGGTGGGTCGAGGACGGCGCCACGGTCACCGTCACCGCCGTCGACGAGACGGCGAAGATCGACCTCAACGTCGCGAGCGAGGCGCTGCTGAAGGGCCTCTTCATGCAGGTGGGCGGGCTGGACGACCCGACGGCCGCGCGCATCGTCGACGCGACGCTCGACTGGCGCGACGCCGACGACCTGAAGCGCCCCAACGGCGCCGAGGACGCCGACTATCGCGCCGCCAGTCTCAAGTACGGCCCGGCGAACGCGCCGTTCGAGTCCGTCGGCGAGTTCTCGCGCGTCCTCGGCGTGACCGCCGATCTCTACGCCCGCATCGCCGGCAGCGTGACGGTGTTCTCGCGTCAGGCCGGCATCAATCCGCTGACGGCTTCGCGCGACGTGCTGCTGGCGCTGCCGGCCGCCACGCCGGAGACCGTCGATACCTTCCTGCAGACGCGCCAGGACGCGCTCGCGGCGCGGCTGCCCGTCCCGCTCTTCCCGCCGGCGCAGGCCTTCGGCGTCGGCGCCGTCGCGGTGTACCGCATTCGCGCCGAGGCAACGCTACCCGATGGTGTAACCTTCGTCCGCGAAGCGGTGCTGCGCCCTGTCGCCGATGCGCGGCGCCCGCTGATTGCCCTGGCCTGGCAGGACGGCAACCGCACCGCGATCCCGCCCACGATGACGGGTGCCACGGCCTCTCCGGACACCACGAATGCCCGCTGACCGCGACCTCGCCCTGCCTGCGCCCGGCGCCACGCGCCGCGAACTCGCACGCCGGCTCGGCGTCGAGGGCTTCTGGCGCTGGTGGCTGTCGATGCTGGCGTCCCTCGTTCCGGCGGGCCCTCGCACCGCGCTGGAGCGCCGCCGTATGCGGCCGGTGGTGGCCTTCGACGGCGACACCGCCAGCATGTGGCTGCCGCGCACGCGCGACGGCCGCATCGTGCTCGAGGAAACCGGACGCGTGCCGCTCACCGGCGATTCCGCCAACGTGGCCGCCGACGGCCGCAACGCGCTCGCCGCGCTCGGCAAGCCCGGCGCGGCGCCGGTAAAGGTCGCGATCGCGCTGCCGCCCCGCGCCATCCTGCGCAAGTCGCTGGTGCTGCCGCTCGCCCTCGAGAACGACCTGCGGCAGGCGCTCGCGTACGATCTCGACCGCCACACGCCGTTCAAGCCCGACGAGCTCTACTTCGACGCGAACGTCGTCGCGCGCGACGTCGCGCGCGGACAGATCCGCGTCGACCTCGCCACCGCGCGGCGCGCGCAGGTCGACGCAGCCGTCGCGCACGCCGAGGCGTGGGGCGCCAAGGTGGTGGCCGTCACGGCCTCGACGCCGCCGGCGCTCGCCTCGTCGCCGCTCAACCTGCTGCCGCCCGAGCGGCGCAACGGCGCGCGCTTCGCCAGGCGCTGGCAATTCTGGCTGCCGATCGCGCTCCTCGCCGTCGTTGCGCTCGTCGCGGTCGTGCTGCCCGTCTGGCAGAAGCGGGAATACGCGATCGCGCTGAACGGCATCGCGGCGCAGGCGATGCAGCAGGCCGCCGTCTCGGAGTCGCTGCGCACGCAGCTCGAGCGGCAGACCGGCGATTACAACTTCGCGCTTGAGCGCAAGTACGCCTACCCCGGCGCCGTGCGCGTGCTGGAGGACGTCACGCACCTGCTGCCGGACGACACGTGGCTGACGCAGCTCGAGCTGAAGAACGTCTCGCGCGGCAAGGACGCGCAGCGCGAGCTGTCGCTGCGCGGCGAGTCCGCCAACGCCGGTCGGCTGGTGACGCTTCTCGAGGATTCGAAGCTCTTCACGCAGGCGGCACCGCGCTCGCCCACGACCAAGATCCAGCCCGGCCCCGGCGAGATCTTCGACGTCGCGGCGCAGCTGAAGCCGTTGCCACAGCCGGCGCCGGTCACGCTCGCGGCCGCCGACAAGCCGCCAGCGCCGGCGGCGCCGCGTGCACCGGCGGCGGCCCCCGCGCCGGCGCCGACGCCGAGTGCGGCCGCGCCCGCCACGCCGCCGCCCGCCCCCGCCGCGGCGCCGACGGCCAGCGCCGCGCGTCCGTCGACGCCGTCGCCGCGCGCGCCGGCGCCCGTCTCCAACACCCCGCCGCCGCCCGCCGTGGCCCCGGCCCAGGTCCCGCCGCCCCCGGCGGACGACGAGGCGCCGAAATGATGACGCCCGTCTTCGCGGCGCGGTTGACGCCCGGCCAGCAGCGCGCGGCCGCGCTGGCGCTGTTCGTCGCGGGCGTCGTGGCGATCCTCGCGGTGCTGCTGGGGCCGGTGCTGCTGCTGCACCGCCATTACGACGCGGCGATCGCCGACACGACCAACCGCATCGACGTCATGCATCGGGTGGCGGCGCAGGCGCCGGAGCTTCGCCGCACGCTCGACGCCATGCGCGAGCGCGACGGCCGCCGGTTCTATCTCAAGAACACGGCGCCGAACCTCGCCGGCGCCGAGCTGCAGGAGGTGGTGAAGGCCGCGGTCGAGAACAACGGCGGGCGCATCACCACCAGCCAGAACACGGCGGTGCGCGACGACGGCCGCTTCAAGCAGATCGGCGTCAACGTGCAGTTCTTCGCCACGACGCCCGCGCTGCAGAAGATCCTCTCGGCGCTGGAATCGCAGCAGCCGTACCTCGTCGTCGACAACCTCACGGTGCGGCCGCTGAACGCATTTCGCGGCTTCAAGCCCGCGGCCGGCGCCGAGCCGGAAGTGAACGTACAGCTCGACGTCGCGGCGTTCGCCTTCCCCGAGCCCGCCAAGCCGGCGCCCGCCGGCGCGGCGCCGGCCTCGCCCAAGTCCGCATCGAGCTCGTAAGGAGGCTCCGATGAACAATCTCGATTCGCGCCTGCGCACCTGGATCGTCTGGGCGCTTCCCTTCGTCGTCATCGGCCTTCTCATCGGCTGGGAGACCGACTGGGGCCAGGGCCTGAAGCGCGTGCCCGCCCTCGACCGCGACATCGTGCCGCGGCCGGTGGCCATCTCGCTGCTGCCGGAATACAAGGTCGACGGCGGCACGGACGGCAACCGCGAGACCACGGAGCGCACGCTGTTCAACCCGACGCGCCGGCCGGCGCCGCCGGCGATCGTCGCCGCCTCGAAGGCGTCGATGCCCAAGGGCCAGTTCGTGCTGACGGGCACCACCGTCGTCGACCAGAAGGCCACCGCGTTCCTGCGCGAGGTCAACGGCGGCAAGCCGCGGCGCGTGCAGCAGGGCGAGACGATCAACGGCATGCTGGTGGCCGAAGTGCGCGCGGACCGCGTCAAGTTCACGCAGAACGACGACGTCGAGGAGCTGACGCTCAGGGTCGCCGCGGGCCCGAAGACCACCATTCAGCCGGTCGCCCCGCCGCCGCCGGGACAGCCGGGCGGCCCCGTGCCGGGCACGCCGGGCGCGCCCGTCAATGCCGGCGGGTCGCAACAGGCCACCGGCGACGTCGCCGAAGTGCTCGCGAACCGTCGCCGCGCCGCGCGCGCGGCCGACGCCGCCTCGCAGGCGCAGCGCCAGACTGCGGACACCGCCGCGGCAGCCGCGGCGGCCGGCAGCGCCGCCACCGCCGCGACACCAGCAGCGGCGCCTGCTGCCACGCCGCCCGCCAAGGGGCAGGATCCGGGCTGGAACGACGTCTACCAGCGTTACATGCAGCAGCGGCAGCGGCGCTAAGTGAAAAGCGCCCGGCCCGCAGAACACCGCCGATCGTCGCGTCGCGCCGATCGGCGTCCCATGCAACGGCAGCACAGGAAAACCACAATGCCGCATCACTCAATTCGCCGCGGGATCCTCGTTTGCGCGATCTCGCTCGTCGCCGGCTGTGCGACGCAACCTGCCGGCGACGGCACGGCGACGCCCAAGCGTCCGCCGCCTGCCGGGCTCGGCGTCTCGCCGGCCCTCGCCGACGCCGCCGCCCGCGCCAACGATCCCAACCCGCCGGCGCGCGCCGGCATCTTCAAGGGCTCCGGCGTCGTCGTGGGCGGCCAGCTTCCCGGCGGCGAGCTTCCCGCCGGCACGCCCACGCGCGTGACGGGCGCGGGCGTGGTGCTGAACTTCGAGGGCGCCGAGCTCCGCGAGGTCGTCCGCAACATCCTCGGCGACATCCTCAACGTCAGCTACACGATCGACCCTGCGGTCGGCGGGCAGGTGACGATCCGCACGAGCATGGGCATCCCGCGCGAGTCGCTGCCCGCGACGCTCGAGATGCTGCTGCGGATGAACGGCGCGGCGATGGTGCAGGAGGAGGGCGTCTACAAGATCGTGCCGGCCGCTGCGGCGGTGCGCGGCAACGTGACACCGCAACTCGGCAACTCGCAGCGCACGCTGCCGCCGGGCTTCTCGGTGCAGATCGTGCCGCTGCGGTATGTCGGCGTGCGCGAGATGATGCGCATCCTCGAGCCGTTCGCGAAGGACGCCACGGCGATCCGCGCCGACGAGACGCGCAACCTGCTGATCCTCGCCGGCACCGAGGTCGAGCTCAAGCACCTGATCGACACGGTGGCGATGTTCGACATCGACTGGATGACGGGAATGTCGGCCGGCGTGTTCACGCTGCGCAACTCCGACGTCAAGACCGTCGGCCAGGAGCTCGACAAGGTGCTGGGCGACCGCAACAACAGCCCGCTCACCGGCATCCTCCGCATCATTCCCATCGAGCGGATGAACGCGCTCCTCGTCATCTCGCCCAACCCGGCGTACATCGACGAGGCGAAGAAGTGGATCGAGCGCCTGGACGGCGGCGGCGGCGAGGGCGTGCGCTTCTACGTCTACAACCTGCAGAACACGCGCGCGGAGCACATCGCGCCGCTGCTGCAGCAGGCGTTCACCGGCCGCATGACGCAGCCGTCGGCGGCCTCCGCGCCCACCGTGGCGCCGGGCACCCCCGCCGGGCAGATCATCAACCCGCCGACGTTCCAGACGCAGCCGAACACGCCCACGCCGGCGTCGCCATCCACGCCCACACCTGCTGCCGCAGCGCAGCGCCCGGGCGCCGCGGACTCGACCGCGCTCGCCCGCAACGTCCAGGTGGTGGCCGACAAGGACCAGAACACGATCCTGCTCGTCGCCACGCCGTCCGAGTACTCGGTCGTGGAGCAGGCGCTGCGCAAGCTCGACGTGCAGCAGCGGCAGGTGATGATCGAGGTGACGATCGCGGAAGTGCAGCTGAACGACACGCTCACGTTCGGCGTCGAGTGGGTGTTCAAGGGCGGGGCGCCTTCCGGCCGCGGCAGCGGCGGCTTCTTCGCGCCGAACGGCTCCACGCCGTTCAACCCGGCCAACCCGATCGGCAGCGCGGCTGCCGCGGTGGGACTGGGGCTCGCGCAGGGCTTCAGCTACATCATCAACAACACGAACTTCCCCGGCGGCGTGCAGGCCGTGCTGAACCTGCTCGACACCTACGGCAATACGCGCGTGATCTCCAACCCGCACCTCGCTGCGCTCGACAACCAGAAAGCCACGATCAAGTCCGGCGATCGCATTCCGATCAACCAGCAGACGTTCGTCGGCTCGGGCACCGGGGCAGCGACGAACGCCGTCACGACGACGTCGCAGTACATCGACACCGGCGTGCTCCTGCAGGTGACGCCGCACATCAACGCCGGCGGCCTCGTGACACTGGAGGTGCAGGCGGAAGTGAGCACGCCTGGGCAACCTGCGGTGGTGGGCGACGCGCCGCCGATCGCGACGCGCTCGGTGCAGACGATCGTCGCCGTGCCGTCGGGGCGGACGATGATCATGGGTGGCCTCATCCTCACGAACAAGGGCAACACGACCAACGGCCTGCCGCTCCTCGACCGCATCCCGATCTTGGGCGGGCTCTTCGGCAAGCAGGTGATCAACGACAACCGCACCGAGCTCATCATGTTCATCACGCCGCGGGTGGTGGCGAACGAAGTGGACTTCGAAGCGGTCATCAACGACCTGCGGCTCAAGATGGAAGGTCTCGACCGCGTGTTCCCGGGCACGAGCAACTGGCCGGCGGCGCCGCCGTCGATCGGCGACCGGCTGAACCAGATGCTCACGCCGCGCGGCGGGCCCACGCCGCCGCCGCCGGACGGCGAGTCGCGTCTTCCGCCGCCGGCGGGACAGCCGACGCAGCCGCTGCCTGCGCCCGTGACGGAATAGCGCGCCCGGGACGCATTCGTGCGTCCGGCGCGCGCGCGGGCACGGATTCGCGCGGCCTCGGTGCCCGGGCGGGCCATGGCCGTTCCGGGCGATTTCAGCAGTCTTTATAGTGATAGCATGCCGTTTTCGCCGCCCCCCCGATTTGTGGTTTTCTCTCGCAGAACCGCGGCGGAAACCGAAAGCAGAAAGGTGTTTTGATGGTCGTTCTGACGTTACCGCAAATAAATCGTCAAACCGTCGCCATTTGGCGACAAATCCGGGCCGGTTTGACGCTGGCCATCGTGGCAATGTTGAGCCAGGCATGCTCGAACATGCCGTTCGGCGGGTTTTCGGCAACCACGCCGGCTGAGAAAAAGGCCGCTTCGGTGAAGGAACGCGCGCAATTGCGGTGGGACGCCCTGATCAAGGACGATATCCCCGCTGCCTATGCCTACCTGAGCCCTGCCACGCGTGATGTTCTGACCGTCGAGCAGTACAAGGCGAAGACGCCGCGTGGCACGTTCAAAGCGGCGTCCGTCGACTCGGTGGAGTGCGAAGCCGAATTATGCAAGGTCAAGCTTCGCCTCACCTACGACCACGCCAGAATGAAAGGCGTCGTCACGCCGCTGAACGAAATTTGGATTCTGGAGCGCGGCCAGTTCTGGTACGTCTACCGCAGCTAGAAGTTCGTTGCAAAAATCGCACTTCCATTTGGGCTCGGCAGGGTTTTTTGTTTGAATCGGCTAGCATCTTGCGTTAATATTTGCTCGCTGTTGGTTCTGAACTGATCTACTCACACGGCAACTCAAAGGAGTCATCACCCACCATGAATACGTTCAAAAAGACAACGCTGTACACCGCGCTTGCCGGCATCGGCGCGTTCGGTATGGCCGGAACCGCGAGCGCGGTGCACGTCAACGCCGACGGCTTGGGTCAGGTTCTGATCTACCCGTACTACACAGTCAATGCCCAAAACGGGAATGCGCTCGGCGTTGCCCCCTTCAACTCGCTGCTGTCGGTCGTCAATTCGACGACGTCCGGCAAGGCGGTCAAGGTTCGCTTCCTCGAAGGCAAGAACTCGCAGGAAGTCCTCGACTTCAATTTGTACCTCTCGCCGCGTGACGTGTGGACCGCTGCCATCGTCCCGACGGGTGACGGCGCCGGCATCTTCACCGCCGACAAGTCCTGCACCACGCCTTCGGTGAGCACCGATCCGGCCAACCCGGTCGCGTTCGTGAACTATCAGTACGCCGGTGACTCGGGCGGTGATGGCCTCGACCGCACGCGGGAAGGCTATATCGAAATCATCGAAATGGGTAACGTGACGGGCGTGACGCTCGCCGCGATCACCCACGTTGCGGGCGTTGCGCCCTGCACGGCCGCCGCGCTGAGCGATGCGGTCGCGCAAGGCAACACGGTCCTCGGCAACGGCGGCCTGTTCGGTGGCATCACGCTCGTCAACGTGCTGGCTGGCGAAGCCTTCACGGCCGACGCCGTGGCGCTCGAGGCCTTCCGCACGGTGGCGCCCGCGATCTGGGCCGCGCCTGGCGTGACCACGCCCGACCTGACGTTCGCGCTTCCGCCGCAAACGGAAATCTTCAACGGCACCACGGCCACGACGTACGGCTTCGCGCAGGGCATCGATGCCGTCAGCGCGGCGCTGATGCACAACACGTTGATGAACGAGTACGTCCTCGACGCCGCCACCAAGTCCGGCACGGACTGGGTCGTGACGTTCCCGACGAAGAAGTTCTACGTCAACTCCGTGTCGGCTGCCCCGCCGTTCCAGCGTCCGTTCATCAACGGCACGTCGTGCGACGACATCAGCGTTGCGACGTTCGACCGCGAAGAGCGCTCGGTTACGATCACGACGGGCTTCTCGCCGCCGCGTCCGCAATCGCCGCTGTCGCTGTGCTACGAAGCGAACGTGGTCACCTTCAAGGGTGGCAACATCCTGGGTTCGGCCAACTCGTTCGACATCACCGCGGCGAACCTGCCGGCGGGTGCCGAGCACGGCTGGGCGCTGTTCGACTTCACGAAGACCCTCGGCGGCAACACCGTCACGGCGCACGCGCTGGAATCGATCAGCCCGCAAGCGACGTTCAACGGCCTGCCGGTCATCGGCTTCGCAGTGCAGTCGTTCGTCAACGGCACGCTGGGCTCCGGTGTCAACCTGCTCCAGTCGAACTACGGTGGCAACTTCGTCCACAAGACGACCCGTTCGATCACTGAAGCCGTGGTTCCGGCTCGCTAAGCACCAAGAGTTGATCGTGTGAGTACGCTGGGGCGGAGATCTAGGTCTCCGCCCCAGTTTTTGTTTGGCATCGCGCAATAGCCCAGCGCAGCGGTCGGGTTTCAGGGGAGGCAAGATCGCACCGCGCTGCCGTGGTTGTGTAGTTTCTGACGCTCCGCGGCCTCTTGGGGGGGGTGGATTGCATGCTGCTGTCATGGCGTGCATGTTGCTTGCTTGTTAAACTGCCGAATCGTCGGCCTTTCGCATCCGACCGGTAGTTTTCACCGCCTGCAAAGGCAATGGAGTAGAGATGACTTTTACCCGGTTCAATTCCCCCTTTGCCGCGTTCGGCCTCGGCCTCGTCGCGGCTGCCGCGCTCGTTTCCGCACCCCGGACCGCCGTCGCCGACACCGCGACGCTGAGCGTTCCGATCACCATCGACATTCCGTCCTGCAGCAGCCCGCAGATCACCGGCACGCCGCCCAACCTCACGATCACGTGCGGCTCCAGCACCCCGGCCACGGGCGCGGGCTCGTGCGGCGTGCAGCTTACGACCACGCCGTCACCGATCACCAAAGACGGCGGATCGGTCAGCCTTGCGGCCGTCAACTGCTCGATCCCTCCGACGGCGTACGGCTGGACACGCTCCGGCGGTGCCCAGCTCGGAAACGGCGCGACGGCTTCGGACACGCTGCCGGCGAACACCGCGGCGTCGGCCCAGTCGTACACGTACACGCTGACTTGGTGCGTGGCCGCTACCTGCGGGAGCAAGTCGACCACGCTGAGCGTCCCGGGCACCACCACCACGACGGGTAACCCCACCGGAGCGCTCTCCTGCAGCGGCTTCAACAAGACGCTGGTGATCGACGTGGCCTGGTCGAGCACGACGGCCGCCACGCGCTACGTCACGCAGCAGTACGGCGGCTTCGGCGCCAACGATGCCCTGGTGGTGCGCTTCACGCCGCCGGCCGGTGCGTCGTTTGGCTCAGGCGCGCTGTCCGGCGCCGAGTACTCGGGTCCTACGACCACTCGTACGGGCAAGATCTCGACGTCGCCGTGCGACTTCTCGACCGCCACGCAGTTCACGCTGTACAACGCGTTCAGCGCGAGCACGTTCAACCTGCCGATCCAGGTGGGCGGAACGCAGCTGGCCTGGACGATGCTGATGGCGCCGGGCACGACGTACTATCTCAACATCAAGAACACGGACAAGAAGGGTATCGCGACTTGCGCAGCCGGCAAGTATTGCGACATGTTCGTCGACTTCCTGAAGCCCCAGGGCACCTGACGGCCGAAGGCAGGTCTGTAAGCGGTCGAAGCCCCGCGCCGCGGGGCTTCGACCTTTTTGGCATTCAACTTTTGCACGGAACGTGATGAAACGAGCATTGATCGGAGGTGTCGTCGTGGTCGCCGCGCTGTGGATGACGACGACCGCCTCGGCCGCCGATGCCGTCGCCGCCGGCGACGTCGTCCTGGCGAAGAATTCCGTCACGCAGGTGACGGCTCTCGAATTCGAGGGCGAGCTGCAGCGCATTCCCGCCGACATGCGGGGCGAGTTCATCGCCAGCAACAAGCGCGTCGGCGACCTGCTGCTCCAGCTGCTCCTGCGCAAGACGCTCGCGCTGCAGGCGAAGGCCGACAAGCTCGAGCAGAGCCCCATCGAGGCGGCGCGCCTCCGCGGCGAGGTGGACAAGTTCCTCGCCCAGCTGCGGCTCACCAGCCTGGAGGACGCGGCGGCCGCCGAATTCGACGCCAAGCGCGATTCGTTCATGGCGCGCGCCAACGAGTTCTACACGGTGGACAAGCAGCGCTATCGCGCGCCCGAGGAAGTGAGCGCCTCGCACATCCTGTTCGACACCAAGAAGCACACCAGCGACGAGGCCAAGGCGCTCGCCGAGGCCGCGCGGGCGCGGGTGGTGGCCGGCGCCAATTTCAACACGGTCGCGAAGGAAGTCTCGGAAGACCCGTCGGCCAAGGAGAACGACGGCAAGCTCGGCTACTTCACGCGCCAGCGGATGGACCCGGCGTTCTCCAAGGTGGCGTTCGGTCTGAAGCAGGTGGGCGACGTCAGCGAGCCGGTGCAGTCGTCGTTCGGCTGGCACGTCATCCGTCTCGACGGGCGCAAGGAGCCGCGCGTGAAGTCGTTCGACGAGGTGAAGGACGAGATCCTCGAGACGATGAGGAAGCGCTATGTCGAAGAAAAGCGCGAGGCCGCCGTGAGCGCGGTGCGCAACGACCCGGCGACGTCGATCGAGGATCCGCAGGTGAAGGCCACGGTCGATCGCATCGCCGCGATGCCCGTGAAGCCGACCCCGCCCCAGCCGCGGACGCCGCGGCAGGGCAAGGGCGAGAAATAGCGACGGTCGCCGCGCAAGGCGGGCCCGCGGACGCGGGCGCGCGCGACCGCGCGCTCTTCCGCATCTTCTTCCGGCGCGAGCTCACCGCACGCTACCTCGGCAGCATCACCGGCCTCGCGTGGGCGCTGCTCCATCCGCTCGCGCTCCTCGGCGTCTACCATTTCGTCTTCACGACCGTCTTCCGCACGACGGGCTTCGGCGGCCAGAGCTTTCTCGCGTTCGTCGCCGCGGCGCTGTGGCCCTGGCTCGCGGCGCAGGAGGCGCTCCAGCGCGGCGCGGTCAGCCTCGGCAGCTATGCCGGGCTGATCCGCAAGGTCGCGTTCCCGCACCAGATCATCGTGTTCGCGTCGGTGGCGGCGACGCTGGCGCTGCAGCTCGCCGGGTATCTCGCCGTGCTGGTGGTGCTCGCCGTCGCCGGCGAGCCCATTCACTTCGAGGGCCTGCTGATCGCGCTGCCGCTGTGGCTCGTGATGGCCGTGGCCGTCACCGGCATCACGCTGATGCTGAGCGCGCTCCAGGTGTTCGTCCGCGATGTCGAGCACGTGCTGATGCCGACGCTGATGATCCTGATGTACCTCACGCCGATCCTCTACCCGCTGACGCTGGTGCCGGAGCCGCTGCGCGGCTACGTCGCCGCGAATCCGTTCGCGTGGCTCGTGGGACGCATGCGCGAGGCGCTGCTGGAAGGCCGTCTCGCCGTGCACCTGTCCGACGGCATCGCCGTCGTCGTGGCCGTCGCGCTGCTGCTGGCCGGGCTCGCGATCTTCCGCCGGCTGTCGCCGCATTTCGAGGACTTCGTCTGATGGCCGCGGCGCTGCTCTCGCTCGCGGGCGTCGGCAAGGACTACGCGAAGGTGGAGACGCGCGGCGGCCGACTGCGTCTCGTCTACGACCTGCTGCGCGGCCGCGGCGCGCGGCACGTGTTCCGCGCGCTCGACGCCGTGTCGCTCGAGCTTCGCCGCGGCGAATCGCTCGGCATCATCGGCGAGAACGGCGCCGGCAAGTCGACGCTGCTGAAGATCATCGCCGGCGTGATCAAGCCCACGCGGGGCGAGGTCGTCGTCAACGGCCGCGTCGGGGCGCTGCTGGAGCTGGGCTCGGGGTTCCATCCCGAATACACGGGGCTCGCCAACATCGACCTGGCCGCGGCGCTGCTCGGCCTGGAGCCGCGCGAGATCGCCGGCAAGCGCGACGAAATCATCGCGTTCGCGGACCTCGGCGAGCATCTGCACGACCCGATCAAGAGCTATTCGTCCGGGATGGTCGTGCGCCTCGGGTTCGCCGTCGCCACGGCGCTGGCGCCGGACATCCTCATCACCGACGAGGTGCTGGCGGTCGGCGACGAATCGTTCCAGAAGAAGTGCATCGCGTGGATGGAGCGCTACCTGGCCGACGGCGGCACGCTGCTGCTGTGCTCGCACGGCATGTACCACGTGCAGAAGCTCTGCCACCACGCGCTGTGGCTCAAGGACGGCAAGGTCGCGGGCTATGGCCCCGCCACCGCCGTGACGCAGGCGTACCTCGCCTATCACGAGGAGAAGAGCGCCGGCGCCAAGGTGGCCGTGACCGCCGCCTTCGCGGCCAACGCCGGAATCTACGCGATCACCGCGCTCGACGTCGGCCCGGCCGATGCCATCGACCACGGCACGACGCTGACGATCCGCGGCGAGGCGTACACCCCGGACGGCCGGGCGCCGGTGGTCCTGGTCGGCATCGTCCGCGCCGACGGCACGCCGGTCTACGGCGTGGCGACCGACATGGACGCGTTCACGCCGCGGCGGGTCGCGCCCGATCGCTACGCGTTCGAGCTGGAGCTTCCCGCCGTGCCGCTGCTGCCGGGCAAGTACGTCGTGCGGGCCCACGCGCTCGATCCGGAAGGCGTGCGGCTGTTCGACCATGTCGAGCGGCCGCTCCTCGTCCGGGGGGAGACGCGCGAGCTCGGCTTCGTGCGCCTCGCGCATCGCTGGGGCGACCCGGCGCCGTGACGGCGCCGCGATGGGCCGGACGCCGGCGGGCGTTCGGCTAAAATCCGCGCAGTCGTCGAGCGCGCCGGGGCCTTCGCCCCGGGCGCCGACGCCGTTCCCAGCATGGCCGAATCCTTCGAATTCACGGGCGAGCGCTTCCTGCCGGAGCTGTCGGGCGAGATCGCGCACGAGCACTGGCATCGCTACGCGTTCGCGCGCCGCTTCGTCGCCGGACGGCGCGTGGTCGACGTCGCCTGCGGCGAGGGCTATGGCAGCGCGCTGCTCGCGGGCCTCGCGCAGTCGGTCGTGGGCGTCGACATCGACGCGGCCGCCGTGGCGCATGCGAAGGCCGCCTATGCGGGGCGCCCGCGCCTGCGGTTCGTCGAGGGCTCGGCGGCAGAGCTCCCGCTGCCGGACGCGTCGGCCGATACGATCGTCTCGTTCGAGACGATCGAGCACCTCGAGGGGGCGCTGCAGCCGGCGATGATCGCGGAGTTCGCGCGCGTGCTGGCACCGGGCGGCGTGCTGGTGCTGTCGTCGCCGAATCGGGTCGAATACTCCGAGGCGCGCAACTACGTCAATCCGTTTCACCTGCGCGAGCTCGACCGCGACGAGCTGGCCGCCGTGCTGGGCGCGGCGTTCCCGGCGCGGCGCTGGTATCGCCAGCGCCGCTACCTCGGCTCGGCGCTGTGGGCCGAGGAGGGCGGCGCCGCCGCCGAGGTCCTGACCGGCGACGGCGCGGCGGTGGCCGAATCGGCGCCGCCCGCGGCGATGTACTTCGTCGTGGTCGCCGCGCGCGAGGCCGCCGCGCTGCCGCCGCCGGGCCCGTCGCTGTCGCTCTTCACCGACCGCGAGGACCGCGAGTGGAGCCGCATCGACCGCGAAGCACGCGAGGTGCTCCGCCTCGACGCGCTGCTGAAGGAGCGCGACGCCGCGCTCGACCGCCAGACCGGGCACGTCCATCACCTCGAAGCGCTCGTGGCCGAGCGCGATCGCGGGCTCGCGGCGCGCGACCGCGACCTGCATGCGGCGCGGCAGGCGCTCGACGCGGCGACTGCGCAGCGCGCCGCCGACGCGGCCGACGCGCGCCAGCAGGTCGGCGCGCTCGAGGCCGAGCGCCAGCGGCTCGAGCGCGCGATCGCCGCGCAGGAGCGCATCATCGCCTACCGGCAGAGCGCCCGCTGGTGGCTCGCGCTGCCATGGCTGCGTCTCAAGCTCCTCTTCGCGCGCGGACGACGGCCATGAGCGCCGCCGGGCCGACCATCGACATCGTCGTGCCGGTGTACAACGCGCCGGCCGACGTGCGCCGCTGCGTCGAGAGCGTGCTGGCGCATCCGCGGGACGGCTGCCGCCTGGTGCTGATCGACGACGGCTCGCCCGATCCCGCGATCGCCGCCTATTTCGCCGAGCTGGCGGCGCGCGCGCTGCCGGATGTGCTGCTCCTCGCCAACGAGCGCAACCTGGGCTTCACCGCGACCGCGAACCGCGGGATGACGCAATCGCGCCACGACGTGATCCTGCTCAATTCCGACACCCTCGTCACGCGCGGCTGGATCGAGGCCATGCGCCGCTGTGCAGCGTCCGACCCGCGGATCGGCACGATCACGCCGTTCTCCAGCAACGCGGAGATCTGCTCGTATCCCCGGTTCTGCGCCGACAACCGGTTCCCGGCCGACGGCGACCCGGAAGCGACGCGCGCCGTGCTGGCGGCGGCGGCGGTGCCCACCTATCCGGACCTGCCGACCGGCGTGGGCTTCTGCCTGTACGTGCGGCGCGCGCTGATCGACGCCGTCGGCGTGTTCGACCTGGCGTTCGGTGCCGGCTACGGAGAGGAGAACGACCTGTGCCTGCGCGCCGCGCGAGCGGGCTGGCGCAACGTGCTCGCCGACGACGCGTTCGTCGTGCACACCGGCGGCAGGTCGTTCGAGGACCAGAAGGCCACGCTTTCGCCGCGCAACACCGCGATACTCGTCGAGCGTCATCCGCACTATCCGCGCATGGTCGACGACTACATCCGCGCCGATCCGCTGCGCCCGCTGCGCGAGGCGGCGCAGTCGCGGGCGGTCGTGGCCGGGAGCGGGCTGCGCGGCGTGCTGCACGTCCTGCATGACCACGGCGGCGGCGCCGAGACGTACGTGCGGGCGCTCATCGGCGGCTCGCGCGGCACGTGGCGGCACTACCTCGCCGTCGCGGTCGGCGACGCCTGGCAGGTCGAGGAGCATCGCGCCGACGGCCGCGTCGTGACGTTCGATTTCCGCCGCGGCGCGGACGAGCCGTGGCCCGGCTTCGTCAACGCGCTGTGCGCGACGTTCGACGTGGCGCTCGTCCATCTGCACGTGATGTCCCGCTGCCGCGACGGCCTGCTGGCCGCGCTCGCGGCGCTGGATGTTCCGTACGGCTATACGGTCCACGACCTCTATTTCGCGTGCCCCACGATCAACTTCCTCGGCCCCGACGCGATGTACTGCGGCGGCGTCACCGACGCCGACGTCTGCCGGCGCTGCCTCGCGGCGCAGCCGGCCTACGCCGGCGTCGACATCGACGACTGGCGCGCGCGCAACGCCGCGACGCTTGCGGGCGCCGCGTTCCTGGTCGCCCCCTCTCGGTGGGCCGCCGGCATGCTCGCCCGCTACTTTCCGGCGCGCGCCGCGGACGTGATCGCCCACGGCACGCCCGACGACGAGGCCGCGCCGCCGGCGGAGCCCGCGCACGCGCTCGCGCTGCCGGACGACGGCGTTCCGGTCGTCGCGGTGATCGGCGCGATCGGGCCCGACAAGGGCGCGCGGCGCATCGAGCGGCTGGTGGCGCTGGCCCGCGCGCGAGGTGCCTCGCTGCGGCTCGTGCTGATCGGCTACATGGACGTCCGCCACGCTCCCTGGCAGTCGGACGACCGCGTGTTCACCGTGCACGGCCGCTACGCGCCGAGCGAGCTGCCGCGGCTCCTCGAGCACTATCGGGTGCGCATCGTGCTGTATCCGTCTGCCGGTCCCGAGACGTTCAGCTACACGCTGTCCGAAGCGTGGGCGGCCGGCGTGCCGGCGCTGGTGCCGCCGATCGGCGCGCTCGCCGAGCGCGTGACCGGCAGCGGCGCCGGCTGGGTGATGTCCGACGACGAATGGCGCAGCGAGCCCGCGATGCTCGACCGTCTCGCGGCGCTGCTCGCGCCCGGTTCGCGCGCGCTCGTCGACGACGCCGCGCGGGCGGCGCGCGCGCGGCCGCCCGCGCCGCTGTCCGGCATGACCGCCGCCACGCTGGCGATCTACGAGCGCACGCTTTCGCTTGCGCAGGTACCGGCGGCGCGCACGCCGCCGTTCGACCGGGCCCGCATCCGCGACGCGCTCGGCTATCGCGCATGGTCGCCGGTCACGAGCGCGCCGGCGTCGGCGACGCCTCCGGCGCCGGCGGGAGACGACATCCCGGCGGCACGCGTCGTTCCGCTCGGGACGCGCGTCGCCGTCGCTGCGCTCGCGCTGCGCAAGACCGCGGTAGGACGGGCGCTGCGTCGCGTGGCGCCGCAGGTGCTGCTCGACGCGCTGAAGGCGAGGCTCCACTCGTGAGCGCCGCATACGCCGAATGGATGGTGCGCGGGCGCAATCATCAGCTCGAAGGGCGCCCCGTCGACGCGATGCTGTGCTTCCAGCGGGCGATGCGCGAGGACCGGCATGCGGTCGACGCGCGCTTCCATCTCGGCGAAGTGCTGTGGCAGATGGGCCGGCTGCCCGACGCCATCGTTTGCTGGCGCGACGCCGCGCGCATCGCGCCCGAGCATAGGCCGGCGCAGATGGCGCTCGCGGAAGCGCTGCTCGGCACCGGTGACGCCGCCGGCGCGCGCACCGTCGCGGCCACCGTGGCCGCGCGCCACGCGCGCAACCAGCGCTCGCGCGCGATCGTTGCAGTCGCCGGCCTCGCCGCCGGATCCGCCGCCGAGCCCGCGGACGCGGCGGCGGCCGTCGCCGCCACCCTTGCCGAGGCGCCGAACCTGCTCACGGTGCCGGCGATCGCCGGCTCGCTCGCGCGCGCGGTCGACCGCATCGACGATCCCGCGCTGACGGCGCCGATCTTCGCCACGATCGCCGCGCTCGCCCCCGACCTGCCGCGCGTCGCCGCGATGCCCGCGCTGCTGCTGGCGCAGACGTGCGAGCGGCTCGCCGGCGCCGGCGCGAACGTGCCGCTGTCCGCGTGGCTCGACGCCGCCGCTGCGCGCGCGTGGGCGCCCGCCGACCACGATGCGCTCCGGCGCATCGCGCGCGTCGCCGGCGCGGCCGGCCACGGCGCGGCCGCCGACCTCGGGCGCCACCACGCGGCGCTGTGCATGCGCGCGGAAGTCGGGGCCGTGCCTCTCGCGTGGCCGCGCCGCACGCGCGGCGAACGCGTTCGCGTCGTCGTGCTCGAGAATGCGCAGTCGCCGGCGATCGCGGCGCCGGGCGCACTCGCCGCGATCGAAAACCTGCCGCGCGAGCGGTTCGACGTCGCGCGCCTCACGATCGGCACGGTCGCCGCCGATGAGGCGGCGCGGCTCGCGGGCTTCGATCCGGACGTCGTCGTCGACTGCGTGGGCCTGACGGCGCCCGTGGGCCCGCTGCTGGCGAAGCGTCCGGCCCGTCTCGCGCTCAGCGCCGTGGCGGCCGCAAGCGCGAACCGCGCGCCGCTCGTCGACCGCGACGTCGCCGACGGCGCGGCGCTCGCCGCGGCGCTCGATTCGCTTCTGGCGGCGCCCGCCGACGCTGCCGGCATGCCCGCCGCCGGCGAGCTCGCGGCGCTCTGGTCGGATGCCGTCGCCGCGCATCGGGGCGGCAAACGCGACGCCGCGGCCCATGGCTACCGCGCCGTGCTGGCGCTGCAGCCGGGCTTCGCGCAGGCGCATTACCTGCTGGGAACGGCGCTCCGCGAGGCCGGCGACGCTGCGGCGGCCCGCGCCGCCTTCGATGCGGCGCTCGCCGCGGCGCCGGGGTACACGGACGCGCGCGTCGCGGCGATCCGCCTCGCGATCGACGACGGCGACCGCGGCGCCGCGCTCGCGCTGGCCGACGCCGCCGGCCCGATCGACGCCGCTACGCCCGCGGCGCTCCTCCGCGCGTGCGCGTCCGCGCGCCTCGCCGCCGGCGACGGGCGCGGCGCCGCCGCGCTGTTCGAGACGGCGCTGGCCCGGGAGCCGCTCGACGGCGAGACGCACTACAACCATGGCGTCGCGCTGCAGATGGTGCGGCGGAATGCCGACGCCGGCCGCGCGTACCAGCGCGCGCTGACGTTTCGTCCCGATCTCGCGGCAGCGGAGTTCAATCTCGGCCTGCTGTTCGCGGAGGAGGGCAACGCCGACTCCGCCATCCGCGCGTTCACGCACGTTCTGGAGCGCGAACCGGCGCACGTCGCCGCCTACAAGCACCTGAGCGAGATGCTGTTCGCCGCCGGCCGCTTCACCGAATGGCGGCGCAACTTCGAGCGCTTCGAGGCGCGCTGCCCGGATTCGCTGGCGCTCGCGGTCCTCGGCATCGAGTTCGGCCAGCATGCCGGCGACTTGCAGCGCGTCGAGCGCTACCTCGACGGCCTGCGCAAGGAAGCGTATCGCGCAGCCGGCGAGCGCGAGCTGATCGACGCGCTGGAGGAGCTCCTGCCCGTGCTCCTCTACGTCGACGTCGAGCCCGAGCTCATCCGGCGCTTCGAGCGGACCTACGACGATGCCGCGCGCCGCGTCCACGGGCCGCCGCTCGTGCTGCCGGCGCAGCGCCGTCCCGGCAAGCTTCGCATCGGCTACGTGTCGGCGGACCTCCGCAACCACGTCATGGGAAAGATGATGTACCAGGCGATCGAGCACCACGACCGCGCGCGCTTCGAGCTCCACTTCTACTCGCTGTCGGACCAGCGCGACGCGTGGACGGAGCGCTTCGAGGCGCTGGCGGACGGCTTCACCGCGCTCGCGTCGGTGAGCGATCGGGCCGCCGCCGAGACGATCGCGCGCGACGACATCGACGTCCTCGTCGACCTCTCGACGCACACGAAGGGCGCGCGGCCCGGCATCTTCGCGCTGAAGCCCGCGCGCGTCGCGCTCACGCACATCGCGAGCGCCGGCAAGCTCGGGCTCTCCACGATCGACTTCAAGCTGACCGACGCCTACTGCGACGTGCAGGACGGCGCGCCGCCGCCCGCGGAGGCGCTGCTGCCCATGGCGGGCTGCGTCTACCCGTACCGGCACATCGCGCCGGCCGCGGGTGCGCCGGGCTACGACCGCGGGACGCTCGGCCTAGCGCCGGACGCCGTCGTCATCGGCGCATTCGTCAACAGCCTCAAGCTGTCGCGCCGGTGCCTCGCGCTGTGGCGCGACGTGCTCGGCCGGCTGCCGTCGGCGCGGCTCGCGTTCTCCCCCGTCAGCGCCGCGTGGAAGGACCTCTATGTGCGGAAGGCCGCCGCGGCCGGCATTTCCCCCGAACGGCTGGTGTTCGTGCCGCAAGGACCGGACGAGGCGCACAACCAGGCCCGCTACGGAATCGTCGACTTCGTGCTGGACCCCATGCCGTACGGCGGCGTCAACGGCACGCTCGAGGCGCTCGACATGGGCGTGCCGGTGGTGACGCTCCAGGGGCGCCGCCATGGCGAGCGCACGTCGATGTCCATTCTCGCCAATCTCGGCGTGACCCAAACGGTGGCGCAAACGGGCAAGGAATACGTCGAGCTCGCCGTGCGGCTCGCCACGGACGCCGCGTTCATGGGCGAGACGCGCGCGGCGATTCGCCGCGGCCTCGCCGCGTCGCCGCTGGTCGACATGCGCGCGCACGCGCGGCACCTCGAGGCCGCGTACCTCGACGCGCTGCAGCGCGCCGCGGCGCGGACGACGGCGGCCGCCGTGGCGGAGCGCCCGTGACGATCGCCGACGCCATCGCGGCCATCCGCGCGGCGATGGCCGCGGGCGACGCCGCCGGCGCGTGCGCGACCGCCACCGCGGCGCTCGCTACGCCGAGCCTGGTCGCGCCGGAGCGCGTGATGCTGCTGAAGCTTCGCGCCTACGCGCACGAGACGCTCGCCGACGTGCATGCCGCCATCGCCGATCTCGAAGGCGTGCTGGCGCTCGAGCCGTCCGACGTGCGGGCGACCAACGAGCTCGGCATCGCGCAGGCCGACGCGGGTTTCACGGAAGCAGCGCTCGCCACGTTCCTCCGCGCGACGCGGCTCGACCCGCAGTACGCGCGCGGCTGGAACAATTACGGCAACGCGCTGCGCGGCGCCGGACGCGCGGAGGCCGCGCTCGAGGCGTTCACGCACGCGGTCCGCGTCGACCCGAACTACGCGCTCGCATGGGCGAACGTCGGCGCCGCGCGCCGCGAGACGGGCGACGACGCGGGCGCGGAGTCGGCACTGCAGCGCGCGCTCGCGCTGCGGCCGGGATTGCAGCCGGCGATCCTCACGCTGGCGGGGCTGCGGCGGCAGTTCGGCCGCATCGACGAAGCCGCGGCGCTCTATGCGCAGGCGGCGGCGCAGGACCCCGCGGACGCCAACGCGGCGCTGCTGCAGGGGGCGACGCTCGCCGAGCGGGACGACCTCGCGGGCGCGCGTGCCGCGTTCGACCTGGCGCTTGCGCGCGATCCCACGCTGCTGCGCGCCGCCCTCGCGCGCGGCCTGGTGCTGCCGCAGGTGCCGGAGGATGCGGCCGTGGCCGCCGCCGCGCGGGCGGACTATGCGCGCAACCTCGCCACGCTCGCGGCCGAAGTTCCGCAGCGCGCGCGCCCGCTGTCGCCGGAGCGCGCCGCGGACGAGCTCCGGCATTGCAATTTCCTGCTGGCCTACCAGGGCGGTGACGACCGCGCGCTCCAGGCGCAATACGGCGCGCTCGTCCACGCCGTGCTGGCGGCGCGCGCGCCCGAGCTGCTCGTCGCGCCGCCCGTGCGCAAGGCGGCGGACGGCCGGGTGCGCGTGGGCTTCCTGTCGGCGTTCTTCCGTGACAGCACGATGGGCCGCTACTTCGAGCGCTGGATCACCGATCTGCCGCGCGACCGCTTCGAGGTCACCGTCTACCACCTGTATCCGTCCATCGACGAGGTCGGCGAGCGGATCCGTGCGCGCGCCGACACGTTCCGCCACACGCCGCGCTGGCGTCCGGCGCAGCTCGCGCCGCGCGTGCGCGCCGACGCGCTCGAGGTCCTCGTCTATCCCGAGCTCGGGATGGATGCGACGACGTTCGGGCTTGCGTCGCTGCGCCTCGCGGCGCGCCAGTGCGCCGCGTGGGGGCATCCGGTCACAAGCGGCCTCCCGACGATCGACACGTACCTCACGTGCGCCGCGATGGAGCCGCCGGACGCGGCGGCACACTACACCGAGAGCCTGCACGCGCTGCCCGGCATCGGCACGCGCTACGCCCTTCCCGGCGAAGCGGCGGCGACCGAGCGCGCCGCGCACGGCCTGCCGGCCGACGTCCCGCTGTTCCTTTGTCCGCAGTCGCTGTTCAAGATCCATCCGGACGACGACGCGCTGCTGGCGCGCGTGCTGGCGGCGGTCCCGGCCGCGCACCTCGTGCTGTTCGAAGGCCGGCATCCCGCGCTGACGGCGAAGCTCGCCGCGCGGCTCGCCGCCGCGTGCCGCGCGCAGGGCGCGGAGGCCGGCGCGCGCGTCCATTTCGTGCCGCAGCGCGCGCATGCCGACTACCTCGCGCTCAATCGCTGCTGCGACGCGATGCTCGACACGACGCACTGGTCGGGCGGCAACACCGCGCTCGACGCGCTGGCGTGCGGGCTTCCCATCGTGACGCTGCCGGGACGCTTCATGCGGGCGCGCCAGAGCGCGGCGATCCTGCGGCAGGCGGGCGTGCCGGAGCTCGTGGCGGACGACGGGAGCGGCTACGTCCGCATCGCGGCGTCGCTTGCCGCCGATCGTCCGCAGCGCGACGCGCTGTCGGCGCGGCTGCTGGCGGGCCGGGCCGCCGTGTTCGACGATCCGGCGCCGATCGCCGCGCTGGCCGCGGCGCTCGAAGGGATGCGGTCAGCCTGACGGCGCCGTGGCCGACGGCGCCGGGCCTTCGCCGGGGAAGGCCGCGCCGAATTCGCGCAGGATCGCGGCCTCGAAGCGTCGGGCGTAGCCGTCGGCGTCGAACAGCGCCGCGCGCGCGGCGCCGTCGCGCAACTGCGCCGCGGCCGCGGCGCGTGCGGCGGGATCCGTCGCGAGGTCGAGCGCGATCTCGCCGTAATGCGCAAGGTCGCGCGCGATCTGCGCCTGCGCGCCGAGCGCGGCGAGCTGCGCCGCCGAGGCCCGCCCCGCGAAGCTCTTTCCAGCCACCGTCACCACCGGCAGGCCCGCGAACAGCGCGTCGTTGACGGTGGTGTGCGAGCCGAAGGGCGCGCTGTCGAGAAAGAGGTCCGCGAGCTCGAAGCGCGCGAGATATCGCGGAACGGGCTCGCGCGGAGCCACGATCAGTCGCTCCGCGGCGACGCCGCGCTTCTCGGCCTCGGCGCGCAGCCGCTGCGTTCTGTCCGCCGGCATGTGCCGCAGCCACAGCACGCTGTCCGGCACGTCGCGGAGCAGGCGCATCCAGACGTCGAAGACTTCCGGCACGATCTTGTACACGGCGGCGAAGGCGCAGAACACGACGCCGCGCGGGGGCAGGGCGTACGTCGCGCGATCGAGCGGCGCGGGATCGGGGATTCGTCGCGGGTCGGACGGCAGGTAGCACGGTTCCACCAGGACCGCCCGCTCGTCGTACGCTTCGCGCGCCGGTGCCGGCAGGCAATACGCGTCGCCGACGATGCCGTCGTAAACGGCGGGGAGGCCGAGCGTGCCCGTGTAGCCGAGGAAGTTCATCTGCAGCCGCGCCGGGCGGTGCGCGAAGATGCGCAGCGCTTCCCCGCCGGAGAGGCCGTTCAGGTCGAACAGCACGTCGATCTCGGCCGTCGCCAGCGTGCGCGCGCAGCGCGCGGCATCGCGGCGGTCCAGCACGGCGAAGCGGTCGACCGCCTGCTCGACGCGCAGGCGAAACGCGTCGCGCGCCTCGTCGGTGGTGACGAACGCGAGCACCTCGAACGCGCGCCGGTCGAGGCGCTCCAGCAGCGCGACGACCAGCCGTCCCACCGGATGATCGCCGAAATCCGACGAGACGAACCCGAGCCGAACCTTCGCATTCGCCGGGCGCGCCGCGCGTGCACGCGGCGTCACGCCCGCGACCGCGCTGCGCGACCAGCCTCGCGCGGCCGCGCGCTGCAGCGACGGGTCGTCGCACACCGCGATGAAATCGAACGCGGGAACGATGTCGCCGGGCTGTCCGCGACCGGCGGCCACGCCCGCGATGACGCGCGCCCGCAACGCCGCGAAGTCGTGCCAGTCGGCAAGCTGCTGCCGGCACGCGAGCAGCATCGCCTGCGCGAGGAGATCGTCGCCGTCACCCGCGCCACCGGCATCGAGCACGCCGGCGGCATCCTGGTGCCGTCCCTGCCGGATCAGGAACGCCGCGAACTCCCGCCCTACGCCGGGCACGTCCGCGCCGGCGTCGAGCGCGCGCTCGAACGCGCGCTCGGCCTCGGCGGCGCGGCCGGCGCTCGCAAGGCACGCCGCATGCGCGGCACGCAGCAGCGGATGCGCGAGCGCGCCGCGACGGTCGAGCGCGTCGAAGATCGCGAGCGCGTCGCCATAGCGCTGCTGGCGGAACAGGTTCCGCGCGAGCTGCGCGCGCACTTCCGCGGCATTGCCGCGGTTTTCGGCCGCCAGCGCCCGCCACAGCGCCTCGGGCTCGGCGAGCACGCCCGTTTCCTCCAGCGCCAGCGCGAGGCTCGCGCGGAGTTGCGGATGTCGCGGCATGCGCGCGAGCGCTGCCCTGAAATGCGCGGCGGCCGCGTCGAACTCGCCGCGGTCGCCGGCGCTCCGGCCAAGGGCGTAGTGCGCTTCCGGATCGCCGGGCGCCAGCGCCAGCAACTGCTGCCAGGCCGCGTCGGCGTCCGGCGCGCCCGCCTCCGCGCGGCGCGCCGCCTCCGCGCGGGCGGCATCGATCCGGGCGTGGCCTGCGCTCATCCGTGCGTGCGCGCGTCGAGCGCGGCGCCGACAGCCGCGACCACCGCCGCCCAATCGCCCGGCCGCGGCTGCCGGAACAGCCGCGCGCTGGGATACCACGGCGAATCGCTCCGGCCGTCCTGCCAGCGCCAGTCGCACGCGAACGGCAGGAGGATCCAGACGGGCCGGCCGAGCGCGCCGGCGAGATGCGCGATGCTCGTGTCGACGGTGATCACGAGATCGAGCGTGTCCATCAACGCCGCCGTCCCGTCGAAATCGTTGCGCGCGTCGAGGCGCGCCAGGCGATCGGCCGCGGGCACGGCCGCCATCTGCGTCTCGCCGTCGCCTTTCTGCAGCGAGACCCACGTGACGTCCTCGCGCGCGAGCAGCGGCGCGAGCGCCGACAGCGGGCACGAGCGCAGGTGGTCGAGCGTGTTTGCAGGTGCGCCTGCCCACGCGAGCCCGACCCGCGCCGATCCGCCGGGGGGCGACGGCAGCGTCGCCGCCACGGCGCGCCGCCGCGCGGCGTCGGCGGCGAGATAGGGAACGCCGGACGCCGCCGGCGGCGCGAGGATGCCGAGCACGCCGGGAAGCGACAGCAGCGGAAGCCAGGCGTCGTGCGCGGGCCACGACGCCGCGCGTTCGGTGACTGCTGCCACGCCAGGCACCGTCGCGACGAGCTGCGCGAGTCCCGCCGGGACCGCCGCGACGACGCGGATGCCGCGCTCGGCGAGGCGCGCGGCGAAACGGATGAAGTGCAGCGTATCCCCGAGGCCCTGCTCGGCCACCACGAGCAGCGTCTTGCCGCGCAGATCCTCGCCGCCCCAGCGCGGCGTGCGCGGAAAGCTCGCGTCGTGCAAGGCGGGGAGCGCGAGCCGCCATTCGTACTCACGCCAGCCGCGCGCGAAGTCGCCGTGGCGCAGCAGCGCGAGCGCCAGGTTCCAGTGGGCTTCGCCGAACGCCGGCGCGATCGTCACGGCGCGCGACAGCGCGTCGATCGCCGCCGGCAAGGCGTTCGCCGCGGTGAGCGCGAGCCCCAGGTTGTTCCATGCCGCCGCGTGATCGGGCTTTCGCGCCAGCGCGTCGCGATAGGCGGCGATCGCTTCGTCCGTACGCCCCGCCGCGGCGAAGGCCAGGCCGAGGTTGCCGTGGAAGTCCGGCTCGGACGGCAGCAGCGCCACGGCGCGCTCGAGCAGCGGCAGCGCCTCCGCGAGATCTTTTCGCTGATAGGCGATCACGCCGAGGTAATGGAGCGCCACCGGATGCTGCGGAAACACCTGCACGGCCGCGCGATAGTCGCGCTCGGCGGCGGGAAGATCGCCGCGGCGATGCGCGGCGAGCCCGCGCTCGACCAGCATGTCAGGCGTCGCCGCCGGCGGCGCGGTGGCGGCGGCGGCCGCGCCGGCCCCGCCGACGGCGCCGTGGCAATGCTTGTAGCGCTTGCCGCTGCCGCAGGGGCACGGATCGTTGCGTCCTGCAGGCGCTGCCTGCGCGCTGCTGCGCAGCGCCTCTGCGCGCAACGCCTCGGCGCCGGCGTCGCCGGGCAGGGCGCGCACGCGGCGCTCCGCCAGCGCGACGGCCGCGGCGCCCAAGCCGGCGGCGATCGCGTTCTTCACGAGTTGCGCGAGCTGCGGCGAGCGGGCGATCGCGTCGGAGAAGAGCGGCGCCAGCGCCGCGAGCTCTGCGGCCGGCATCACCCGCGCGAAATTGAAGAGGCCGTGGAAGCCGAAGGGCTTGCCGATCGGATGGGCGGCTTCGAAGGCGAACCGGTCCGCCAGCGCCTCGCTGGCGAAACGGATGCCGTGCGCGGACTCGAGCAGCGGGCGGTGGGCATGCCCGATCGTGAGATCCTCGGCGTCGGCGAGGACGATTCGCGGATCCTGCAACGCATCCAGCAAGCGTCGCGAGCGCAGCGAAAACCCGCCGTTGCCGACGCGAAACCCCTCGGGCTGCCAATACCATCGCGCGCCGATGTAGTCGCACTCGGCGAACTCGGGCGTCCAGGCCGCCGGATTCACGACGTAGCCGTCCCACTGCACGATCAGCGCGTGCGACGTGTCCACGAACGGCGCGAGGCGCTTCAGCACGAACTCGGAGTACGCGTCGCGCGACGCGATCGGCCCGATCGTCGCGACGTCGACGCCGGGGGGAACCCTCACATCCGGAGGCAGGCGATCGGTGAGGAGCCGCACGCGCGCGTAGCGGGCGCCGTCGCACGAGCGCGCCAGCGCGCGGAGCGCCAGCGCGTGGTTGACCGTGTCGATCGCGATCAGGGTGATGTCGGGGAGATTCAGCATCGGTCGCCCATCGCGGGGCTTGCGGTATCATCCGGGGCGCGCATCTTCCCTGCCATTTTCCGCGCCCGCTCCCTTCCCCGCACCTCGGCAGGGAGCCCGTCGGCGCAAGGGCGTCGGGGAGTCGGCACGGCGGCAGGAAGTCCGATGGATTGTATCGACAAATCCGGTTCGCGCCGCGCGGGCCCGGCGGGTCGCGGCAGGCACCGCCACGACAGGGCGGGATGAACGCTTTCGCCGCCGCGCTGCGCGTGGTCGACCCGTTCGTGGTCGCCATCACGGGCCTCGCAAGCTACTACTTCCGCTTCGGCGACATCGACGTGCCGGTGAACTACCGGACGGCGATCGTCGCGGTGTTCGCCGTGACCATCGTCGTGTTCCTCGTCATGGACATCTATCGCTGGCGCCCCGACGAGGGTCTGCGCGGCGCGCTGGCGCGCCTCGTCGGCGGATGGTTCGGCATCGTGGTCGCGCTCGTGCTCCTGCTGTACGCGACGAAGACGGGGTCGGACTTCTCGCGGCAGTGGCTCGCCGTGTGGTGCGCGCTGGCCTTCGCCGCGCTGGTGGTGACGCGCGTGGTGGCGCTCTCGACGTTGCGGATCCTGAACCGGCGCGGACTGCTCGCGCGGCGCGTCGCGATCGCCGGCGCGGGGCGGCTGGGTCGCGAGATCGCGCGCCGTTTCGCGCGCTCGCCGGAGCTCGGCATACGCGTCGTTGCGTTCTTCGACGATGCCCCGCAACTCGCCGGCACCGTGGTCGACGGCGTGCCGGTGCGCGGCGGCATCGACGACATCAAGGCGCGCGCGCGCGCCGACGACGTCGACCAGGTATGGATCGCGCTGCCGCTGCGCTCGGGCGACCGTGTCGCGCGCCTGTTGCAGGACCTGCTGGCGCAGAACCTCAAGGTTCGGTACGTGCCGGACATCTTCAGCTTCCAGCTTCTCAACCACTCGTTCACCGAGATCTGCGGCTTCCCCGTCGTCAACATCTCGGAATCGCCGCTGTCAGGAGTGAAGGGCGCGCTCAAGTGGATCGAGGACAAGACGCTGGCGATCGTGATCCTCGCGCTGATCTGGCCGCTGATGCTGGCCATCGCCATCGGCGTCAAGCTGAGCTCGCCCGGCCCGGTGATCTTCCGCCAGCCGCGCGGCGGACTCGACAACCGCCAGATCGTCGTGTGGAAGTTCCGCACGATGGCCGTGCACGCCGAGCCCGCCTCGGATGACATACCGCAGGCGCGCCGGAACGATCCGCGGGTGACGCCGTTCGGCGCGTTCCTTCGCCGCACGAGTCTCGACGAGCTGCCGCAGTTCCTGAACGTGCTGCGCGGCGACATGTCCGTCGTGGGGCCGCGGCCGCATCCGCTGTGGCTCAACGACTACTATCGCGACAAGACGCCGCGCTACATGCTGCGAAGCTGGATCAAGCCGGGGATCACGGGATGGGCGCAGATCTGCGGCTGGCGCGGCGAGACCGACGAAAGCTGGAAGATGGACATCCGCGTGCAGCACGATCTCTATTACATCGAGAACTGGTCACTCGGGTTCGACCTCTATATCATCATGATGACGATGTTCCGGCTGCACGGTCCGCAGGCGTACTGAGCGCCGTCACCTCACACTCATGCGCGACCTGATTCGAAAGCGGATCCTCGTCACCGGCGGCGCCGGCTTTCTCGGCTCGCACCTGTGCGAGCGGCTGCTCGAGCGCGGCCACGACGTCATCTGCGTCGACAACTTCTTCACCGGCACGCGCGACAACGTCGCGTCGCTGCTCGGCAATCCGCACTTCGAGCTCATCCGTCACGACGTGACGTTTCCGCTCTATCTCGAGATCGACGAGATCTACAACCTCGCCTGTCCCGCGTCGCCCATTCATTATCAGTACGACCCGGTGCAGACGACCAAGACCAGCGTGCACGGCGCGATCAACATGCTCGGCCTCGCGAAGCGTACCAAGGCGAAGATCCTGCAGGCGTCGACGAGCGAGGTCTACGGCGACCCCAAGATCCATCCGCAGACCGAGGACTACTGGGGCAACGTCAATCCGATCGGGCTCCGCTCGTGCTACGACGAAGGCAAGCGCTGCGCGGAAACGCTGTTCTTCGACTATTACCGCCAGCACGGGCTTCGCATCAAGGTCGCGCGGATCTTCAACACGTACGGCCCGCGGATGCACCCGAGCGACGGCCGCGTCGTGTCGAACTTCATCGTGCAGGCGCTGACCGGCGCGCCGATCACCCTCTACGGCGACGGCAGCCAGACGCGCTCTTTCTGCTACGTCGACGACCTCGTCGGCGGCCTGATCGCGCTGATGGAGACCGGCGACGGCGTCATCGGTCCCATCAATCTCGGCAATCCCGGCGAGTTCTCCATCGCCACGCTCGCGCGCACGATCGTCGAGCTCGCCGGCTCGCGCTCGCAGATCGTGTTCCGGCCGCTGCCGAGCGACGATCCGCTGCAGCGCCAGCCGGACATCACGCGCGCGGCGGCGGCGCTTGGCTGGGCGCCCACGATCGCGCTGCGCGACGGGCTCGGGAAGACCATCGAGTATTTCCGCGCGCTGCTCGCCGACCGCGACCGCCGCGACGCGACGGGAACGCGTCCCGCCTGACGGTCGTCCGCCGGCCGTTGCCCCGGAGAAGGGGAACTCGCCCCGCGTCGGCCCCGATAGGGGGCCGGCGCCCGCGAAAAGACCACATTCGCCCGCCAGGCCGGCCAGTTCAGGGGAAATTCCGGCACAGGGACTGTTGACCGGCCCCCCAAACGTTGTATAATCGCGCCTCTCTGCGGGTGGTTGGTCTCGCGTAGCTTTGCGGGCCGGCCACAACGCCTGTTCTTTAAAAATTCGCAATCGATAGGTGTGGGTGCTGTTGCGTGGGTCTTGGCTGGCGGGTAACTGCTGGCTGGGAAGATCCAAGGTAACGAGTACTCAC